>JGI994J12354_10000781_pt1 | contig 32052 bp, 27 predicted proteins | sample IntmicLarv3ML3BL_FD_12354 | JGI IMG/M metagenome (IMG submission 12354) | reverse complement strand
CAGACTTGAATCGAAGGTGGCGGGTGAACAATTTATTTGGCCGGTCGTAAAACTTCGTTTTACTGCTCGCCCAAGCAACCCGGGTGGGGGTTTCAAGTCCCCACCAAATAAGCATTATATTTTCAAAGAAAATGTAATGCTGTCTTGACTTTTTAAATATCGCTGATTCCTATTCATCATATCCGTTAGGATTTTGGCTTTGCCATCTCCAAGTATCGTTACACATATCTTCCAAAGTTTTTTCGGCTTTAAAGTTCAATTCCTTTTCCGCTTTTTTCGTAGACGCGTAACATTCCGCAACGTCGCCCGCGCGTCGTCCGACTATTTGATAAGGAATTTCTTTTCCGCAAGCTTTTGAAAAAGCATTTATCATTTCTAAAACGCTAACGCCGTAGCCTGTACCAAGATTGAAAACTTGACAACCGCCGCCGATTAATTTTTCCAATGCGAGAACATGACCTTTAGCCAAATCCACGACATGAATATAATCTCTCACGCCTGTTCCGTCCGATGTATCGTAATCATCTCCGTAAACGCTTATTTTTTTTAATTTTCCTATAGCCGTTTGAGAAATATAAGGCACTAAATTATTCGGAATATCTTTGGGATTTTCACCTATCATTCCCGAAATATGCGCGCCGACGGGATTAAAATATCTCAAAAGCATAATGTTAAATTCATTATCCGATTTATATAAGTCTTGTAAAATCCATTCGATAACAAGTTTTGTCGTGCCGTATGGATTTGTTGTTCCGCCCGTTTCAGATTCTTCCGTCAGCGGTAAACTTTTTATTATGCCGTAAACAGTCGCCGACGAACTGAAAATAATATTTTTAACGTTGTATTCCCGCATTATTCTTAATAAATTCAAAGTTCCCGTGATATTTGAATTATAGTATGTTAACGGAATGACAACAGATTCGCCGACCGCTTTTAATCCCGCGAAATGAATCACCGCATCTAATTTTTCATTTTTAAAGACGTTTAAAAGTCCGTCGTAATCTAATATATCAACTTCATAAAATTTTATTTTTTTATTTGTTAATTCCTCAACTCTTTTTACAGCCAAATGACTGCTGTTGCTTAAATTATCCACAACAACGATATCGTGACCTTTTTCAAGGAGCTCGACACATGTATGTGAACCGATATAACCTGCTCCGCCCGTTACGAGAATTTTCATTTATTATTCCGCCTCTCTGAAATTTATTTTCGCGATGGCAATGAGCCGAGCGAGAGAGCTTACTCTCACATTTGCGACTGCCCGCGAGTGAAGCTGTTCGGAAAGCACTTTTGTCGGCTTATTCAAGTTTCCGAACAGGTCTGTCTAATTTATTTTATATCAAAAAAAAACAATGTCAATCGAGAATATGCTCTTCCACTAATCGGTTTAATAAAATACTGGATATAAAACTTAAAATAATATAAAATGTACTGAAAAAGAATCGGAAAGGAATCTTTCGAATGTATGATATGGTAGTTATCGGCTTAGGTCCCGCGGGCTCGACTTTTGCGAGAAATATTAATAAAAACCTAAGCGTTTTATGTATAGACCAAAAAAATCACAACAACAGTAAATTTAAAAAAAATTGCGGCGGCTTGTTAAATACCGACGCGAATAAATTATTATCGAGTTTTAAAATTTCCGTACCGAAAAAAGTTTTGGCAGACCCGCAACTTTTTTCCGTGCAAACGATAGATTTAAATTCTGACGTCGTAAAAACTTACCCTCGATTTTATATTAACATGGACAGACATCTTTTCGATATGTGGCTGATATCTTTGATTCCGCCGAATGTCGAAGTTGTTTTGGATAGTAAATGTACAAAAATTTTAAGGCGCGGAAATTTTTTTGAAATAACGTATCGCACGAATGGCGTTACAAAAGTTGTGAAATCCAAAAATATTATAGGTGCGGACGGCGCAAATTCACTCGTCAGACGAACTTTTTTTAAAGAGCACAAAATTAAAACGTATCTTTCGATTCAGGAATGGTACGAAGATAAATCCGAAACACCCACATATTCCTGCATATTTGACAACACGATAACAGATAGTTATTGTTGGAGTTTAAGCAAAGACGATAAATTTATTTTCGGTGGCGCATTCCCCGTCAAGACCGCGAAAAAAAGCTTTGAACTTATGAAAAAGAAATTAAAAAAATACAATTTCAAATTGGATAACCCCGTTAAAAGAGAAGCATGCTTGGTTTTAACGCCCGAAAAGTGGGGGGATTTTTGTTGCGGAAGTAAAAACATTTATTTAATCGGTGAAGCGGGCGGATTTATAAGCCCCAGCTCTTTGGAGGGAATAAGTCACGGTTTTAAAACGGGATATGCTTTGAGCGAAAATTTTAATCGCGGTAAAAATATTTTAAGGGGATACGAAAGAGATTGCATAAAAATTAAATTGTATATTCTATCCAAAAAAATGAGAATGCCTTTTATGTATAATCGCAAAATGCGAAAATTAGTTATGAAAAGCGGTTTGACTACGCTTAAAATGAAAAAGTAAAATTTAATTGAAATAAGAAAAGAGGAAAAATAATTATGATAGAAAAAATACGCTCGGATATTTACAGAATTTTAGTTGAGCTACCACAAAGCCCGTTGAGAATTTTAAACAGCTATGTGATTCTCGGCAAAGACAGAAATTTAATGATTGATACGGGATTTAATCAGCCTGAATGTCTGAAGGCTTTGCGCGAGGGAATTGCCGAACTGAATTTGGATATGCACAAAACAGATATTTTTGTTACGCATTTTCACGCTGACCATTCGGGACTGGTCGCAACAATTAAATCACCCGAATCACAAATCTATATGAGTTCGACGGATAGCGAATATTTAGAATTTAGTTTGCAATCGGCGAAAGAACATTGGAGAATTATTGAACAATTATATGCCGACGAGGGATATCCCGAAGAAGAATTAATAAAAGTGGGACTTCGCAATCCTGCGAGAAAATTTGTAGCCGAAAAATATTTTGAGTGTAATGTTGTAAATCACGGCGATATAATCGCCATCGGCGACAGAAAACTTGAATGTGTTTCTACGTCGGGGCACACACCAGGACACATGTGTTTATATGAAAAAAATGAAAAAATTATGTTTACCGGCGACCATATTCTGTTTGACATAACACCGAATATTACAACATGGCGGACAATGCCCGAGGCTTTGGAAAAATATTTGGACAGCTTGAAGAAAGTCATGAATTATGATGTAGACATGACGCTTACGGGGCATCGCGAAAATCAAGGCGATTTCAAAAAGCGAATAAAAGAATTATTAAAACATCACGCGGAAAGATTGGAAAGTGTGTGCCATATAATACAAGACAATCCGAATCTAAACGGCTATGAAGTCGCATCAAAAATGGAATGGTCTATACGAGCAAAAAATTGGGAAGATTTTCCGCCGACACAAAAATGGTTTGCGGTCGGTGAAGCTTTGTCACATCTGAATTATCTGGCAGACCGAGGAAAAATACGCAAAAAAATAACCGACGGAATATATACATATGAAATAGCGGATACTTTTTCCGAATCGGATTTTAATGAAATTGTAAATATGTAAACTAAAAGATTACGTACGCCGTCAGCGATAATGTCAAGCACAGGCAAACTATTTTTTATAAACAACAAAAAATGAGAGTTGACCTTTTATGTCTTCTCTCATTTTTTTTGAATTGGCAGTACCTGCATATTGCTCGCAGTCAAATAAATCGGATATTTAATTTGATAAAACCGACTAACTCGGAAATGAACTTTTCTTTTCGGAGTTTTTTTGTATAGAATAATCGGATTTATTTTTTCTAAACAGCTTTTATTGCTTTCATATTTTAAATTTTTTAAAATTTTGTAACGAAACTTATTTTTTTAGGACTAATACTTTAAAGGCAGGTGAGGAAAATGGGCAAAGCAGACGGCATATATGAACAGTACGCAGATTTAATTTATAAATATCTGTATCGTCTTACCGAAAACCCCGATATATCGGAAGAATTAACGCAAGAAGTATTTTACCAAGCTTTGAAAACGATTAAAAATTTTAAAGGCGAGAGCAAAATGTCAACATGGCTGTGTCAAATCGCAAAACACAGTTGGTATAAATACTTAGAAAAGAAATCGAAAAGCCGATATGTGCCTATCGAAGATATATCTCACAAACTTTCAGATGATAATAATCCCGAAAAATTAATTATTGAATCCGACAACCGCATTTCACTTTATAAACAAATTCATATTTTGAACGACCCTTACAAAGAAGTTGTGATGCTCAGAATTTTGGGCGATTTAAGTTTTCGGGAAATCGGTGAAGTTTTAGGAAAGACAGAGGGTTGGGCGAGGATTACTTTCCATAGAGCAAAAATTATTTTAATCGAAAGGAGTAACGAAAATGAAAATTAAATGTGATTTAGCAAAAGACTTAATTCCGCTGTATATCGAAAATCTGTGCAGTGACTACACTAAAAACATTGTAGAAGAGCATTTATCCGATTGTCAAAATTGCAATCATCTGCTTAATGATTTAAAAGAAACAAATATAAATGAAGAGAATTTGAAAAAATCAATTGAGCCGTTCAAAAAAGTAAACCGAAAAAATTTATTAATTACGATATCGAGCGTTTTAGGTGTCATTATTTTTATTTCAATAATTTATATTAATTTATTTATTATCGGTTCTGTAACGCCTATATCAATGATAAGCGTGACACATATCCAAATGTTGGACGAAATGACATTTGACATTGAAATTTATTCAAACGAAAAAAGTCATTCGATTAATAATATTTATTTGATGCCGAGCGATAATTCGGGAAATGTATATATAAAAGTTAATCAAGTTTTAGTTTCGCCGTTTCATACAAGCGACAATTACAAAACAAGTTTCGGATTCGATAAAACCGCATTGGGCAGCGATAAAATAAAAGCTGTTTATTTAGTCGGAAAGGATAAAAATGATATTAAATTAATTTGGAAAGAATAGCAATTTTTTATTATGCATATCCGAGTTGTTTTGAAAATCTCGGTATACATAATTAGGTATAATAATTTTTACCAAACATGACGAAATAAATTATGTGAACCACACTTAAAATTTAAAATTTAATCAAGGGAGCTGATATTTCAGAATGTTAATGAAAAAACCAAAAATGAAGAGAAAACTTAACTTAATTGAACACGCCAAACAAATTTCTATGATTGCTGTATGTTCTTTATGCGTGATTTCGGGAGGGATAATTGCAGAGGCAAACTCCGAGCCCGTTACAAGGGGTATTCGTATATTTGTGGATTCCGCGCAACTCTATACCGATGTCGAGCCTGTTGTAAAAGACAATCGGACATTTGTCCCTGTGCGAGCTATATTTGAACACTTCGGAATGTACGTTGAGTGGAACGATTCCACAAAAGTAATCAAAGCAACCAAGGAAGATTCCGAAATACAAATGCGAATCGACGACAACAGATTATATATGAACGGCGAATGGTCTGAAATGGACGTTGCTCCGCTGATATTCAATAATCGGACAATGGTTCCCGTCAGAGCGGTAAGCGAAGCTTTAGGCTGTGAAGTTGTATGGGAAGATGCTACGAATACAATCAACATAAATAAAAACGGAAACGGAAATGGAAATTCAGTCGCTAAAATCGACGACTCAAACGGAATAAAAACTTTTACAATGCCTGATGCTTCGGGACAACCGGACGCACCGATAACTCATACAATACCGGAAACTCCAACTGTTCCGACAATTCCACAACCGACACCAACCGTTCCGGAAACACCTGTAATTCCCGAACCACAAACACCAAGTATTCCGACTGTACCTGCTCCGACTATCCCGACACCAAATATCCCGACACCTCCGCAAGGCTCACAAATTACGGAAAAAGATACGTTATATTTAGACTTTGTATTAACGGTTTTAAGAGAGCAAGAGAATATATCAATAAGCGCGAATACCAACGATGCCGCAAGTATTTTTGCCGCTATCGGAAAATTAGAGGAGAAAGCTCTTTGGGCTGTGGATAATTGTCCTGTTCCCGACAACAAAGATTTAAAAGAAAGTTACACCGCGTTTATCGGATTCCAAAAGAATTTGGCAAACTCCTGCAAAAATATCAGATTGGCGGTAGAACACGACAATCCGGCGTATGCGGAACGCGCATTGAACGATTTGGAAAAAGCACAAAATGATTTATTTAAAATGCAAAAACCATTGGAAAATTTTTTTGGGTCAACTTTAATATAAATTGATTTTAAAATAATTAAAAATATAAATAATTTTTAAAAAATTTTTTAAAAATCTAAATGAAAAAAGCAGTCCGATAAATGACTGCTTTTTTTAGTTTGTTTAATTTTCCGAACAGGTTTCGTTAAAAAAATAAGTAACAATTCAAATCATTAATAAACGATAAATTTACTAAATTAAAATGTATGAATTTACTTATCCGCAAATTTCTTTTGTATCTCTTGCGATAACAAGTTCTTCGTTTGTAGGGATAATATAAACTTTAACTTTAGAAGAATCAGTTGAAATTTCTTTAACTTCTCCGCGAATTGCATTTTTGGCGTCATCAACTTCGATTCCTAAGTATCCCAAATATTCACATACACGTTTACGGCAGTCCGCGCTGTTTTCGCCGAGACCCGCCGTAAACACGATTGCGTCAACGCCATTCATGGCTGTAATATATTGACCAACGTATTTAGCGACTCTGTAATAAAAAGCGTCCAATGCGATATTGCAACGTTTGCCGTGCTCTGCGCTTTGTGTGCCTTCTTCGATATCTCTGAAGTCGGAAGATAAACCGGAAAGACCTAAAACGCCGGATTCTTTATTAAGCATATTTTCGATTTGTTTGATGCTCATATTTTCTTTTTCGGCTAAGAATGGGAAAATAGCAGGGTCGATATCTCCGCTTCGTGTTCCCATGATAAGACCTTCAAGCGGAGTTAATCCCATAGAAGTATCTACACTTTTTCCGCCCGCAACGGCACAAATACTTGCGCCGTTTCCGAGATGACAAGTAACGATTTTTGTATCTTCCGCTTTTTTGCCTAAAAGACCGATTGCGGCTTCAGATACGAATTTGTGGCTTGTTCCGTGGAAACCGTATTTTCTGATTTTGTGTTTGTCATACATTTCATGAGGAATTGCATAATGATATGCTTTTTCCGGCATCGTTTGATGGAAAGCGGTATCAAAAACAGCAACCTGAGGAACACTCGGCATTAATTTTTCGCACGCATTAATACCGATTAAATTTGGAGGGTTATGTAACGGCGCGAGCGGTGTACATTCTTCCAAAGCTTTTTTAACGTCGTCTGTAATAATAACCGAACCGCTGAAAAATTCTCCGCCGTGAACGACGCGATGTCCGACTGCTTGAATTTCGCCGACAGATGCGATGACTCCGTGGTTTGCGTCTAACAACGCGTCCATAACGCCTTGAACCGCTTCAACATGAGTTTTCATGGCGATATCGAGCTGAATTTTTTCTTTTCCCGTCGGCTCATGTTTCAAAAACGGACCGTCAAGACCGATTCTTTCACAAATACCTTTCGCGAGAACTGTTTCCGTATCCATTTCGATTAATTGATATTTTAAAGATGAACTACCACAGTTAATAACAAGAACTTTCATAGTATAATCTCCTATCTTTATTTAAATTATTAAGTAACTTAAAAAATTTTTACGTTAGTTGTACGAAACAATGTGTGAGTTAAGCACATGCCGTATTATTTATTTTCGTTTTCTTGTGCTTGAACCACCGTAATTGCGCAAACTCCGACGATATCATCTTTTGAACAACCGCGAGATAAATCGTTTACAGGTTTTCTCACGCCTTGAAGTACAGGACCGTAAGCGTTTGCTTTTGCGAATCTTTCAACTAATTTATAACCGATATTTCCTGCGTCCAAATCCGGAAAAACTAAAACATTCGCTTTTCCCGCAACATTGCTGTCAGGTGCTTTGGATTTTCCGATTGCGGGGATAATTGCCGCGTCTAATTGAAACTCGCCGTCTAATTCTAAAGTCGAATCTAATTCTTTTGCAATTTTTGTAGCCTCAACAACTTTATCAACATCGGCGTGTTTTGCACTTCCTTTTGTTGAGTGAGATAACATTGCGACAATAGGTTTGTTTCCCGTCAATATCTCATAAGTTTTCGCGCTTGAAATTGCGATATTTCCTAATTCTTCCGCATTCGGATTTTGATTCAATCCGCAGTCGGAGAATAAAAATGCATCATTTTCGCCCCAATTTGGAACACACATTATAAAAAATGCAGAAACTAATTTTGTACCCGGCGCAGTTTTCAAAATTTGCAATGACGGACGTAAAACGTCGCCTGTCGCGTTGATTGCGCCCGCAACCATTCCGTCTGCCGTGCTGTTGTTTACAAGCATAACGGCAAAATACAAAGGATTGTTTACAATCAAATCTGTTGCTTGCTCTCTTGTTAAACCTTTAGATTTTCTCATTTCAAACAAATCATCAATCATTTTTTCTGTTCCGCTGTAAGTCGGAGGATTTATAAATTCCACTCCCTCAAGATTCAATCCGTTTGAATTTTTAATAATCTCGTCTTTATCACCGACCAAGATTACTTCTGCAAATTTTTCTTTAATGATTTCTTCGCAAGCTTGTAAAACTCTGATGTCGCCGCTTTCCGGAAAAACAATTTTTTTAGGATTACTTCTTGCTCTATCTTTGATAGATTCAATAAAACTCATTGTGATTCGCTCCCTTACAAAATATTTTTTTTAAAAACTTTCGTTAAAAACACTCTACATTTTTTCTGAAATTATAAATCTTAAAAAACCGAAACTTTTTGGTTTGCACGAAAAATTCCCTTTCGGGTGATAACCTACAACATTCATTATAGGTTAAAGATTAATTGTATACAAGATACTTTGAAAATTTTTTTATCCTGTTTTTGTTGATGATTCTATTTCTTTTTCTTATACTGATTTGCATTTTTGAAACATTGCAAGATTATTTTTGTGAAATTAATTAAAATTTCAATTTAATAATTATTGTTTTAATGATTATTATTATTTTTCGTTATCTTGTTCACGTTTCCGAGCAACCCTATTGACAAAAACATTTTATATTGTAAAATTTAACTCAAGGCTTAAACTTAAAGTAATTTGAATAATTATAATTGTTAAAGATGTTGCTTAATTAAAAACAGGTTTTTAACTTTATGACGTATGTAAATTTTTTTATGTGGGAACGAACCGTGTTCGCTCGCTTTGAAGCCGTAAATCTCTGATATCGGGCGTATCAAGTGCCCCTATGAAAAACGAATATCCAAAACTCAGAAAAAATCAAAAAATATAAAAGAGGGCAAAAAAATTATGAGAAATAAACCGCCAAAAGGCAAACAGGACAGAAACAGAAAAGGACAAGACAACGACAGAAGAAATAAATTTAAAAAAGAACGAGACAGAAAATTTGAAACTGCGTTGATTGAGGAAAACGAAACCGACGAAGCGGAAGATTTTGATTTTCTGCAATTAGAGGGCAGAAACTCCGTTTTGGAAGCTTTGAAAAGCGAAAAGCAAATAGATAAAATTTTTATTAAACAAAGCGACGACGGTGAAGTTTCAGGAACTTTAAAATTAATAAAAAAATTAGCTTACGAGCGTAAAATAGTTGTTATGGAAGTTAACAAAATCAAATTGGATAAAATGTCGCAATCGCATAACCACCAAGGAGTTATTGCGTATATGCCTGCGATTGAATACGTTGATGTTGAAGATATTATAGAAATCGCAAAAAGCAAAAACGAAGCGCCGTTGCTTTTGGTTATCGACGGCATCACCGACCCGCATAATTTCGGCGCGATAATTCGTTCGGCTGAATGTGCGGGCGCACACGGAATTATTATACCGAAACGCCGTCAAGTCGGCATTTCTTCCATTGTAAGCAAAGCCTCCGCGGGCGCGATTTCTCACATTCCGATTGCAAAAGTTACAAACGTTACAAGAACTTTGGAATATTTAAAAGAAAACGGATTTTGGATAGCGTGTTCTTCCATGGACGGCGATGTTATGTATAATTGCAATTTAAAAGGTGCGCTTGCACTGGTTATCGGTGGCGAGGGCGACGGAGTTTCAAAACTTGTTCGCGAGAATTGCGATTTTGTTGTTACAATCCCAATGTTCGGAAAAATCGAATCTTTAAACGCATCTGTGGCGACCGGCGTTTTGCTTTATGAAATCGTCCGCCAAAGAAATTCCGGCGTTTAAAAAAAGTTTTCAGCGGTGAGTCATTTTGAAAAAGAAAAAGATTTTATTGATAGACGGATACAACATTATCCACGCATGGGGCGAACTGAAAAAGATAATTGCCGATGACGATGCGGATTTTTATATTGCGCGCGAAAAGCTTATAGAAATGATGGGAAACTATTCCGGCTACTCTTATGAGGATATTATAATTGTTTTTGATGCTCACAAAGTTCAGTCGCGCATAGAAACTCACGAAAAACATGGAAATATTCATGTTATTTATACGCGACAATTTCAAACCGCTGATGAATACATAGAACTTTTTGTCGGGAAAAATGCGCGCGAATATTCTATCGAAGTCGCGACTTCCGACAACCTCGAACAAGTCATCGTTATGGGGCGCGGAGGTAAAAAAATCGATGCGCAAAATTTATATATGCGCGTGAAAGACACGAGCAAAAATATGAGCGATAAATATATAAACAACGATACATCATATTTGAAAAATACAAATAAACTTTTTGAAAACCTTGATTCCGAAACAGCAAAATGGCTTGATGATTTAAGATTTAAAAATTAACAGACCTATTCGGAAATTTGAACAAGCTGACGGAAAGGCGGTTTCTGAAGAGGTTTAATAAAATTATTTTATGAGAATCTATTTAATCGGGGTGATTTTTTGAACAGGGAAATAGATTACACGGGCTTTTCCGATGAAGAACTTATTAAACTGCATCGAAACGGCGACATATACGCTCAAGATTTATTATTGGATAAATATAAAAATCTTGTTAAAATAAAATCTCGTACATATTTCATTATCGGCGCTGATAATGATGATTTGGTGCAAGAAGGAATGATTGGATTATTTAAAGCAATCAGAGATTTCGATTTGGAAAAAAACGAATATTTTTATCCTTTCGCCGAGCTATGTATAACAAGGCAAATGATTACCGCAATAAAATCCGCAACAAGAAAAAAACACGTTCCGCTGAACTCTTATGTTTCGTTGAATAATCAAATATTCGACAGTGCGGAAGAAGTGACTTATATAGATTTTATTATTGACGATTCAGTTACGAATCCCGAAGAAGTTTTCATCGGCAACGAGGGGAAAGTTTTAATCGAATCTTACATTAAAGACTATTTGAGCGATTTGGAAGAACAAGTTTTGCGTTTGTATTTTGACGGAAACAGCTACAGCGATATCGGTAAAAAAATCGGTAAGGGCGAAAAATCCGTTGATAATGCCGTTCAAAGGATTAGAAAAAAAATCGCTAATGCGTTAAAAGAAAATGTTCGATAGGGTTTAAGACATTTTTAAAATTTAAATTTTAAAAATAATCAATTTTTTTTTTTTTACAAAGGAAACAGACGCAAAAGTTACCGCCGTTGACGAGGAACTTACGCAATTAACGGGTAAAGTCGTCGGTGTAAAAATTGGTGCGGACAGATTGGAAACCACAACCAAGAAAAATCGACGCGATATATTAGAATTAAAACGTTTAAATTAACAAAAGATTTTTATAATAAAAAGGAGGGCATTTATGCCGATTATCGCATCTACTATGTCGCCGACGGCTCAAATTCTGTTTAATGAAAATATATTTTTTATGGATAAGGAGCGCGCTATTCACCAAGATATTCGACCGATAAAAGTAGCAATTGTAAATCTTATGCCGAACAAAATTAATACGGAAACGCAACTTTTGCGCCTGCTCGGTAACACACCTTTACAAGTTGATGTTGATTTAATTCAAACAATCTCGCATACTTCTAAAAATACCGCGCACGCTCATTTGGCATCTTTTTATAAATCATACGACGACGTACGGAATACTTTTTATGATGCTATGATTATCACGGGCGCACCCGTTGAAACGATTCCGTTTGAAGAGGTTGATTATTGGAAAGAACTGTGCAAAATCATGGAATGGAGCAACACGCACTCTTTTTCAACAATGTATATTTGTTGGGGCGCATTGGCGGGGCTTTATTACCATTACGGAATAAATAAAAAATTGCACGATGAAAAATTATCGGGCGTTTTTCCGCATAGAAAATTATCTCCGCAACACGTTTTAATGCGCGGTTTTGATGATATTTTTTATGTACCGCATTCGCGTTACGCTTACGTTTCCGCCGATGATATCATGGCGGTGACGGAACTTTATTTATCGGCGACTTCAAACGAAGCGGGCGTCCATATCGTGACCGACGAAACAAATCAAAAAATTTTTATTATGGGACATCACGAATATGACCGCATGACGTTAGCGGAAGAATATGCACGCGACAGACAAAAGGGGATTCACACGCCTGTTCCTGTCGGATATTTTCCGAATGATGACGCAAAACAACCGCCTATTACAAATTGGAAATCTCATGCGAATTTGTTATTTTCAAATTGGCTTAATTTGGTTGTTTATCAAAATACGCCGTTTAATCCGCCGATTTAAATTAGAAAAAATTTTATGAAATGAAAAATCCCAAATTTAATTTATCACAAAATAATAGTTACTTAACACCGTGATTCTTTCTTATTTTTTGTATGGGCGAACACAGTTCGCCCATACGTGGAATTATTGAAACGGAAACTTGTAAGATTTGTATAATAAAAAATCGTTTCATTCAAAATATATTTTTTTCACATCGTTAAACAATCCAAAAATAAAATTTAAAAGGAGAAATATGACTACAAAAACATTTTATCAAGAACTTCAACGCGGTTTGGGAAGCGCGTTTACAGAACTCAAAAAAAATCCCGATAACATTGAATATCGAGATGCTTTGTTGCGCTGTTGTTTACGTTATAATTCGTATGATTTACAAATTGAGGGCTCGAGAGGTTTTTATTTATACAATGCTATTCTCGAAACCGAGAATCCCGATTATTTTTTACAACCTGTACTTGATAAGTTTCTTTCTAATTGTTCCAACGGTATATTTTTTCATATAATCGAAATCGTATATTGTTATGCCTATGACGGAAATCAACTTGCAAAAGATGCTTTTTATAAAAAATATGATTACTTCGCAAATAAAAAATTTCGATTGACAAAAAATATAAATACGGACGAGGGCAGGCAATGGGACGAAGTCGCTTACAACCTCACATTATTTGATGGATTCGACGCATTTAAAAGATATGCAATTGAAACCGGAGAAATTCGCATTAAATATCCCAACAACCGAAAAACATATGACGGCTGGTATATCTTTAAAACAGAGTACGATTTCGGCGAAAAAAGAATCGAAAGATATTTAACCAAGAACTGTGAAAAATCCCCCGCAATCAAGGCTCTTTTTGACACAATAAAATCCGATAAGTTAGTTCGGGAATTAAATGAAAAAAGAAATCAAAATACTATGACAATTCAAGAATTGATTGAAACGGCAACAGTTGCATCTACTCACAAAAAAAATCCTCGTTATAAAATGCGCAAATTACGAAAAGGACGAAAATTTTCAGCGTTCAGAGCATCTGAGCAGGAGCTTACCGACTTAGCTCATGCCGCATTAAACGAAGAAAACTTAACGATAAAAGCTTTACTGTTAAACGAATTTTCTCGAGATAGATTTCCTTTGGATATAACTCCGCTCATGGAATACGCCAAATCCGATAATAAATTGCTCGCGGAAACCTCCATTGACAGATTAAAAAAATTAAAAGATGAAAAGATACGCAACTTGGCTATTGAATTATTAACGGAAAAAGGTGTAAACTCTTTTGCGCTCGGTTTGCTCGAAAAAAATTATAAAAAATCCGATGACGCTGTTATATTATCCGAAATAAAAAAAATCAGAAACATTTCGCATGACGTTCAACAAGATATAGTAAATATTTATACGTGTCATCGTTCAAAAAATGCGTTCCCGATATTGTTTCGCGTATATAAAAAAGGAAAGTGCGCTTTTTGCAGAGAAGGCGTAATCGAAGCAATGGAACATTGCGGTGTTTTAACAAATGAAATTATTGACGAATGTCTTTATGATTCTTATGATGATATTCAAAAGAAAGCGAAAAAACTTAAAAAGAAATTTGAAAAGAAATCCCAAAAATAATATCATTAATTTTATTGAACAAATTTTGGAAATTTAATTTTTGATTTCATAATTTTTTATTATAAGTTTATAGCCCGCCGTCTGACAGCTTCTTCAATTAATTTAGGGTGGATTAACGGATAAGTGAGATTGGTCGGCAATTCGTCCAAAAGAAATATCCTTTCCATTTCATTGTGCAATTCATCTTCAAAGTTTATGATATCCGCACAGTATAACATTCCATATCTTATCGTATCGTGATTTATGTTACCTTTAACGGAATACGCACAGACAGGTTTAATAGAAAAATCAATCGCGCCTGTTTCTTCTCGCAATTCTCTGTGTGCGGTATCGTCTATTAATTCGTTCGGCTCGCGATGTCCGCCCGATATCTCAAGAGTTTCTCTTTCTTTGTGTTTGCAAAATACCCATTTATTTTGAAAGCGTGAGATTATTACGGCAAACTCGAGTAATTCATCTTTTACATTATCATAAAATTTTACTTCCATAATTCAAAACCCCTATTCGATATATTTTAATATTGAATGAAAAAATTCAATGAATTTAATTAAACGTTTTTTTGTTAAACATTCTGTTAGACAAACATTAAAAAGTACAAAAAAAGAGAATCAAAATTGTTATAAACCTTGATTCTCTCGCTTACTGGCCCAGTAGGATTCGAACCTACGATACAGGAGTCAAAGTCCTGTGGCTTAACCGCTTGCCGATGGGCCAATATTAAATTTATTGTTTCAAAAAACAGCGCGAAACGGGATTTGAACCCGCGACCCTCGCCTTGGCAAGGCGATGCTCTACCACTGAGCCATTCACGCAGATAAATATTTTATGCAGTCGGGGGGACTTGAACCCCCACGGTCATAATGACCACAAGATCCTTAGTCTTGCGCGTATACCAATTCCGCCACGACTGCAAGAAAAAACTTCATTTAAATCGAACTTTGTTCCTGCAACAACATTTAACATTATAGTATAATCGTTTTTTCATGTCAATAGTTTTTAAAACTTTTTTTATTTTATTTATTGTGGAACTCTCCGAAATATTTCAAATCCAAAAAATCTAACTGTCTGAGTGCCTCATACAATATTATCGCAACGCTGTTTGATAAATTTAAAGAGCGATATTCCATATGCATCGGAACTCTGATGCAAGAATCGTTATTCGCTTTTAAAATATCTTCGGGAATACCTTTGCTTTCCTTGCCGAACAAAATAAAAGAATCTTCAGAATATTCCGCTTCCGTATAAATTTTTTTTGCTTTTGTTGTAGCCATAAAAATTTTCGCATTGGGATTTTTATTTAAAAAATCTTCATAGTTTTCGTAAATGTACAAATCAAGGTCTTGCCAATAATCAAGCCCCGCCCGTTTTAAATGCTTATCATCCAAAGAAAAGCAAAACGGTTTAATCAAATGTAATTTTGAGTTTGTAGCCACACAAGAACGCCCTATGTTCCCGACGTTTTGCGGAATTTCAGGTTCTAACAAAACAATATTCATAATTTATCGCCGACCTTTTTTTATAAATTAAATCAGTAAATCTGTTCGGAAGCTCATTCAAGTTTCCGAACAGGTCTGGTGAAACAAGGAAAATTTTATAACAAAATTTGAGAAATGTAAAGCGTTTTGATTTTGCGATTTATTTTATCGCATGAAGCCTAACTAAATTCAAAGAAATCGAAAGAAATCCGAGTTCTTATTTACAGCGATGAGTCCGTCGTGATATTATGATTGCAATAAAAAAGTAGCAAACGAGAGGAGTTATAACTATGACAAAACAAGAGGTATTGGATTCATTGAAAAACTTTTCTTCGGTTTTTCCGAAAGAAGCTTTCAAAGAAGTTCAAACAAACCGAGAAAATTATACGCAAGAATTATTAGATTCACTGGATTATTCATATCAAAACGCAACCGAATTAACGGAAAAGTCGGATGATTATTTTTTTCATAACCATGCAATGTTTTTATTAGCCGAGTTTCGAGAGAAGCGAGCGTTTCCCTATTTAACCGCGATATTAAATTTGCCTAATGATGAACTTGATTTTATTTTGGGCGAAACATTAACAGAGGATTTCCACAAAATATTAGTATCCACTTTTGATGATACAAAAATTCAATTGTTATTTGATGTTATTGAAAATTCGGACTTAGACGAATACGCAAGAACTTCCGCTCTAAAAGCATATAGTTTGCTATATCAAGAGGGATTCATCGATAAAGAAAATTTTATTTCATATCTTCGCAGTCTTATTTATGATAAACTGTCCGATGACGACGATGTTGAGATTTTTACAACTATTTCTGATAGCGTAATCGATTCAAAAATATTTGAAATGATTCTTGATGTTCGTTTTTTATATGATGATGACAGAATAGATTTAAGAGTGAACGGCGCATACGATGAATTTATTGACTATCTGTTTCGTGAAAAAAGACCCGAAGAATCGCCTTATATATACGATGCATTCGCGGAAGTTTCAGGTTGGGGTTGTTTCGAGCAAGATAACGAAACCGAGGAGAAATCATTCGATAAAGATGGTTTTGATAAGATTCTTGAGCAGATGAAAAAGGAATACAAAAACAATGTGCCCAAACAAATTAAAATCGGGAGAAATGAGCCTTGTCCCTGCGACAGCGGGAAAAAATATAAAAATTGCTGTTATGCATTGCATCAACAAAAATCCGATGAGCCGAAAGAAACGGAAGATTTGCTGAAAGACTACCCGACGGATTCCGAATTATTTAAAGAAATGTATGAAGAAGAGGCGATTAACATTGATATGTTCGTGTATAAAGCGTTGCATCGCAAAAATACACCTATATGGGTGAAAAGAGATTGGAATAAAGAGCGCGACAATAAAGTTTGGTATTTAAGCAAAGCACTCGAATTATTCATTGATAAGTGTCAACGTGAACAAATTACAACTTTTAAAGATTATGATGAGCGTTTTATGATTCATTATGCATCGCATGAATGGCTTGCAATTTTGATTGATTTGATTGATTCATCCGACTATGACAGCGTTAAAGAACATAATATGCAGACTGCGAAAGATATCGTATCGAAATTTTCATAAAGAATATTTTTTAACGGAGATGATTAAAATCAAAATTTTATTAACAACTCTTAATGCGAAATTTATACATTCATCATTAGCTTTGCGATGTTTAAAAGCGTATGCGGCTGATGAGAGTGTTTACATAAAAGAATATACGATAAACAATAATATTGATGATGTGATTATCGACATATATAAGGAAAACGCCGACGTAATCGGTTTTTCCTGTTACATTTGGAATCTCAGAGAAATTTTACAAATCATAGATACATTAAAAAAAGTGAAAAAAGATTTATTTATAATTGTCGGCGGACCTGAAGCTTACGACCTTATCGAAAACCCGAATATCGACCTTGCGATTTTTTCGGAGGGTGAAATTCCTTTCAAGAAGATTGTTTCGCATTTAAAAGACGGAAATCGCGATTTCGGCGATATAAAAAGCATCGCGTATAAAAAAGATACCGAAATCAAAGAAATTATTTATAACGAAGAATATTATTTAACGGATTTAAACGATGTTCCTTTTTGTTATGATGATGATTTAAGTGACCTTGAAAATAAAATAATTTATTATGAATCGACGCGCGGTTGTCCGTTTTCGTGCGCGTATTGCACTTCGTCACAAACTCACGGCGTGCGATTTTTAGATATCGAAAGAGTTTATCGTGAGTTAAAATTTTTTTTGGATAAAAAAGTTCCGCAGGTTAAATTTATAGACAGAACTTTTAATTGCAATCACAATCACGCATTCAACATTTGGAAATTCTTAATTGAAAACGACAACGGTGTGACAAATTTTCATTTTGAAATTGCGGCGGATTTATTGAATGAAACCGAATTGGAATTAGTAAAAAATGCGCGTGCGGGGCTTTTTCAATTTGAAATCGGCGTACAGAGCACAAATCTTGCGACGTTAAACGCGATTAATCGAAAAACGGATTTAGAAAAATTATTTTATAATGTAGAAAAAGTTACTTCATATAAAAATATTCATCAGCATTTAGATTTGATTGCGGGCTTGCCTTTAGAAAATTATGAATCGTTTAAAAAATCTTTTAACGACGTATATTCTTTATATCCGGAGCAATTGCAGTTAGGTTTTTTAAAAATTTTGAAAAAAACTTCTTTGCGACAAGACTATTTAGACTTCGGGATAGTATATTGTAGTGAACCACCTTATGAAATTTTATATAATGATGACCTTTCATTTGGAGAATTAATCGGCTTGAAGATGGTTTCAGAAGTTTTGGAGATTTTTTATAACTCGGGCAAATTCGTAACGACATTAAAATATGTTTTGAATTTTTTCAAAACGCCGTTTGATTTTTATGAAGAGTTGGGGAGTTTTTGGGAGGCTCAAAAATACAATATGGTTTCCCATAATAAAATAAAACTGTATACTCTGCTTTTAAATTTTTTAACGGATAAAAATTCAATCGATTCCGTTGATTCATCTGATTCCATAAGGACAAAGTTCGTGCGCAATTTATTGAAGTTCGATATTTTGATAAACGATAATATAAAAAATATTCCGAGCCTTTTATCGAAAGAGTTAACTCAAGAGGACAGAAACAAAATCCGAAATTTTTATAAAGAGAATAACGAAAATGCTTTGTTTTTTGCGAATCTCTCAGACTACACTTTTGTGCAGAAAATGAGAATATGCAATATCGAAAAATTTGATTTTGACATGATTGCTTTTGTTAGTGAAAATCAAATTATCGAAACGGAAACACACATTTTATTTAATTATCATAGCAAAAGCGCGTATGATAAAGTTTCAATCGGCAAGGCAAACTATCACAAAGTTAATTTATGGTAAGGAGTTTGGGGGTTGTGACAAAAAAAGAAAAAATCAAAAATGTTCTACGACTGCTGGACGAGAATTATGGAAACATAGAATGTTATCTCGACCATGAAAACGCATGGCAACTTTTAATCGCAACGATTTTAAGCGCGCAATGCACGGATGACAGAGTAAACATTGTCACGAAGACATTATTTAAAAAATATAAAACTATTCAGAGTTTTGCTGATGCGTCGCTTGATGAATTGATGGACGATATCCGCTCGACGGGATTTTTCAGAAATAAAGCGCGCAATATAATCAAATGCTGTAATCAATTGCTATACGATTATAACGGCGAAGTTCCCTCTAATATCGACGATTTAACGAAACTTGCGGGCGTCGGAAGAAAAACCGCAAATGTAATTTTGGGAAATATTTATAAAACTCCGAGCGTCGTTGTTGACACTCATGTTAAAAGAGTTTCTTATAAACTCGGTTTTGTGGAATCGCAAGACCCTGTTAAGATAGAATTTGAATTAATGAAAATTTTACCAAAAAGGCATTGGATAAGATATAACACGCAAATTATTGCCCACGGCAGAAAGATTTGCAAAGCCAGAAAAACAGAATGTGAGATTTGTTTTTTGTGTGAATATTGCGAAAAGAAAATTCTAAAAAAATAAGTGAGGGTGAAGTTTATGGAATATGAAATTATGGAATTAAGAAAACAGTTAAGCGCGGAAGAAATGCATCAATTCGATGTTGTTTATAACACGCGCAAGAAAAGTAAATTGTTAGCCTACTTTTTACTTTTTATCGGATTCGGATTTTCCGCACACAGATTTTATTTAAAAAGTTATTTGGTTGCGGCGTTGGTTGCAATCTCTACGGCTTCAGCTATTTTGCTTAATATAAGTATTGTACAAAAAGCCGCTGTTATTATCGTTGCTTTTGTTACGATTATTGATTTATATAAAACAAACAGCATTTGTGAGAATATAAATCAAAAAATACAACTCACAATCCTAAAAGAAATCTTTGCGAGAAGAAGTGCGCAAGCCGCAAAAATGGCCGACCCTGAAAATATTATCAAAGAAAGTCCGCAAATTTTATCCGAGTTATCTTTAAATAACAATAGATTATTTTCGCTTAAAGGCGATATCAACAACAAAGAAATAAAAGAGTGCATCGATGCGCTTTACAACACTTTAAAAATTGCTGTGGACTTGATTAAATCCGGAAAAATCGAATCTTATAAACTCGAAAAAATTTCTAAATTTTATTTGCCGGAACTTATCGGGGTTCTTTCAAACTATCAAAAAGTTGAAGCCAACAGTTATTCTCCGACAGAATTATTGGACACAAATCAAAATATTAAATTAGTTGTAAATAAAATAGAAAACAGCCTTTCGGGAGTTGTCAGAGAGATTAGCACGCAAAAACATGACGATATAAATTTAGGTCTTGAAGTATTAAGAAAGGCAATGGCTATTGAAGGTATAGACGATAATGGTATATACTGATAAAAAGTCAAGGTCAAAAGTTTTGTTTGAACTTTTTGAAAAGTTCGTGCCCTCTCAATGATTTTTTTAAAAATCATCTGTCGGGTTAATAGGTATAGGCAGAGCGCACGGTCTTGATTCTTAAAAAAAATTTATAAAGTTTAGAAAGGTGCGTCTATGGATAATAACTTTGGTCAAAACAACCCTAACGATAACGACATCATCGACTTGAGAGAAAACGAATCAAATCAATTTGTCGACCCTAATTTTGTGATGAATGATTATAATCAGCAGAATCAACAAAACCAACAATACGTAAATAATAATTACAATCAACAAAATCAACAATACATGGATAACAACATGAATCAACAAAATCAACAATACGTAAATAACAATATGAATCAACCGAATCAGCAATACATGAATAATAATATGAATCAACCGAATCAGCAATACATGAATAGTAATATGAATCAACCGAATCAACAATACATGGATAATAATATGAATCAACAGCAAGGCTATATGAATAATAATCAACAGGGAAATTATTCACAGCCGCAAAATCAGCAATACATGCAACAAAACGGACAAAACAATATGCAAGTTCCGATGCAACAAGGCGCACAATCGGGAGTGCCTGTTAACACACAATTAAATAATAATTTTACGGAAGAGGAAACAGATTTAATTTATGCCAACTTAGACCCGCAACAACAAAATATGGTTAACCAAATTATTAACGGTTTTGAAATTGAAAATTCCGAAAGCGTTTTGGGCTATGCCGTTTCCGTTCAAATGAAGTTAGCCGAATTTAGTGACAGAATTTTAGAATCGGTCAAAGGAAATGATGTTGATGCGGAAGTCGCTGATTTGTTAACGGATTTAGCGGTTGAAATAAAGCATTTTGATTCAGTCGCGGGCGGTGATGAGAAAAAAGGTTTCCTATCGGGCTTTCTCGGAGGAATCAACAAAGGGCAAAGAAAGATTTCCGACACAAAAAATAATATGAGCGACCAAATTAAATATCAAGTTGCTCTGTCCAAAAAAGAAACCGACAAACTCAAAGTCAGATATGAAAATATTTCTCAAACAATGAACGAAATAGAAAAGAAACTCGATGACGCGAAAGTCGGTTTGATTAGAAATGTTACCGTGATGAATCAAATGTATGATAAAAATTTAAATTATTATAAAGAACTTTCGTTATACATCATTGCAGGTAAAGAAAAATTAAAACAGTTTGGGCAACAACTCGAACAACAAAAGTTGCTTGCGACGCAAACAAACAGTCAGATGGAAATTCAAAAATTAAATGAAATGATTGACCTAAACGACAAATTTGAAAGAAAAATCGACGACCTTATCAAAAGTAGAATTATAAGTATTCAAAATGCTCCGCAAATCAGATTGGTTCAGCGAAGCAGCGAACAACTTATTTATAGTATACAAAACAGCGTTTTGACGGCTATTCCGATTTGGAAAAGTCAAATGGTTATATCGCTCGGAATAAGCAGTAACAAAACCGCGATGGGCTTACAGCAGCACATTTCGGACACTACAAATCAACTGCTTATAAAAAATTCCGAACTTTTGAAACAAGGAACTTTGGATATTGCCGAGCAAACCGAAAAAGGACTTGTTTCCGTTGAGGCTTTGAAAATAACAAACGAAAATCTTATCGATACGATTTACGGCGTTATCGAAGTTCAAGAACGCGGCAAGGAAAACAGAAAAGTTGCCGAACAAGAAATTATTAAATTGGAAGGCGAACTCAAACAAGCACTCAAAGGCGACGGCTCAAGACCGCAAAGAGTTCAAGATAAGGGCGGTAATAATAATTTCTTAAATAATAATTAATTTTCATTCGGTGTAATAATTGTGTTTTTATCGGGCGACCAAATTCTTTTCGGTACTTGGTCGCCCTGTGAATAATTTGATATATCGAATTTATAAATGTGTGTATTTTCCTTACGGGAGGTTTTTCATGAGTAAGGGCAGAAGTTTACTTTTAGGTGTTGTTTTTCTTATTATAGGGATAATGTTTTTATTGCAAAGCATTATAAATTTGAATTATTTCGTGCTTGCGGGGCTTGCCATCGGGATTTCGTTAATCGTTCTGTACAGAATGAAAAGAAAAGGTTGGGCGTTATCCGCGGGGTTATATTTATCGACCTATTCGGGATATTTGGCATTCAACGAAATTTTTAATCTCGCCCTCAGCATTATTCACTTAACCATAATATTTTTTATAACACAAGGGATTATTTTTATTGTTTTATATTTATCAAAAAAGAAAAATATTTTGTTACATTCAGGCTCAATTTTATTTTGGATTGGCGTTTTTCTGCTGATTAATCTATACACCAAACACGCTTTTTTATTGTTATTGATGATTTGTTTGGGGCTTGGATTGTTAACGATTTTTATTTTGAGTTCCGAAAAAGTTTCCATCGGGATTGCATTTTTCGGATTGTTTTTTATCGCTGTCGGAATACTCGCGTTTGTAACAGACCAAATTGTTTTTTCACCGCTTAGAATCGCCTCTATGGTTGGCGCGCTGTGTTTGATTTTGGTTGCGATACGGGTTTTGTTCGTAAAAAAAGAGTGAAAATTTTAAAAAAAAACTTATGTATGATAATGAGTAAAAAAAATAAAATTGTATAAGGGCTTTCTGAATACCACTTTTTCAGAAAGCCCTTTATCTATGCCTTTTTCTAAAGTCTGCTTTGAAACATAATCGAAAGTTTTCCGCAAATCCGAATTTTAATTTTCTGCTTTTGCTTTGTTATATGAGTGAACAAACTCAACAAAAGTATCTAATATAGGCGTTTGTATACGATTTTTATGTAGCACCGTATAAAAGTTTCTCATCGGCAGGTTTTTCACATCAAGCGAAATAATTTTATTTTGATTTAAATAATCTTTTGCGGCTGTTTCCGATACAATCGAAATTCCCAATCCCGTCGATACTGCATGAATAGCACTTTGTGTATTATCAAACTGCGCGCTGATTTTAAATTTTTCCGCATCGATACCGATATTTTTAAAACACTCTTCATAATTAAATCTTGTACCCGAACCGAGTTCACGCATTATAAAGTATTCGTTATAAAATAATTCCGCAAAATTATCTGCGTCGATATTAAAAAATCTCTCTTCATAAGGCGCAATCATTATTAATTTTTCCGATAAAAAACTTTTATAAACGCAATTAGGATTTTCTATTTTCGCGCCGACAAATCCGATTTCACTTTTGTATGAAGAAATGTTATTCACGACTTCCAGAGAATCCATTTGTTTAAGATTAAACAAAATATCGGGATAAAATTTGTGAAAATCGCCCAATATTTCGGGCAAAATAAATTGCGCGGGAACAGAGGACGCGAGAATATCAATGCTTTTATCAGCCGATTCCGAAAGCGAGCGGATTGATTGTATAGATTTATCGCGTAACGAAAGCATATCTTTTGCGTATTGATAAAATGACATTCCGGATTTTGTCGGAATAAATTCCTTTGTCGAGCGATAAATCAATTGCGTGCCCAGTTCTTTTTCAAGCGCGCTTATATATGCGCTGATGGACGGCTGTGACAAAAACATTTTATCGGCAACTTTTGAAAAACTTTGCAATTCATAAACATTAATATACGCTTCCAATTGTCTGAAATCCAAATAATTACCTCCGTTCAAAAATTTAATTTTCAAATTCGATATTAAAACACTATTATATCACTTGAATTATTACAAATCCAGTGGTTTTGTTGAATCAAAAAATCACCGGAAATTTTATTTCGCAAATTACTTAACGGAAGTTTAATAAAAAAATTCCCAATAATAAACATATTTTTTTGACTTCCTCAGTAAATTTATATTACAGCATGTTTTTAGCTCAATGCAGAAATTTTTTTAAGGTCAGCAATTCGGGAGGTGAAAATTTATGGAGAATGTTAAAAAAATCAAATCAGAGAATGTTAAAAAAACTAAATCCGAAAATGAAACACTGCAAATAGCCGCATTAATTTCGGGTGTTTCCGTGGCATACGCGATAACTTGTGTTGTTTTTATCAGCTATGCAATTTTATTGAGATATTCGGCTGTCACGGAGGAAAATATTTCTATGGTGGTTACGGTTACAAGTTTGATATCCGTCATAGTCGCGGGATTTGACGCCGCAAAAGGTGCAACCAAAAGCGGTTGGCTTTGGGGAATTATCGCGGGATTTTTATACGCACTTGTTTTATTGGCTATAGGATTTTTTTTGAACGAGCGATTCGTTTTGGATTCAAAAAGTTTGGTGTTAATTATTTTATCGGTCGCAGGCGGCGGATTGGGCGGAGTTATCGGGATAAATTTAAGAAAGTAAGTAATAATTTATTGTTCATAATATAAAGGCATGACAAGCGTTCAAAAGTTCGTCATGCTTTTATATTTTTAATAATTCAATTTTTAAGTGTTGAAATGCAAAATTTCTCAACACTTATTTTTATTTCAAAACATTATGTTTTAGGGGAAAATTACGGCACTCATTATTAATTTATTAAATTTGCATGTAAAATATTGTAATGTTTGTGAAATTTATTCATTGATTTTATTTATTTAATTTGTTATGATTACAATTATAACCAGAACATATTTTCTTATAAATAAAATCGTTTTTTAAATGTTACATTAACTTTTTAGAAAATTGACAATTTACAACAGACCTGTTCGGAAACTTGAACAAGCTGACGGAAACAGCTTTAATGATAATTCGGATTTTATAAATACAAACGAATGAGTTTATTTTGGAGGTGATTATAAAAAAAATTCGGCAACGACAAAAGTAATTATTAAATAGGGGGTTTTATTAATGAACAATGAAAGAGAAGCGTTGGTATATAATTTCTCGGAAGAATCTTTGTTAAGTCCGCGGGAATCGGATAATAACAAGAAGATTGCATCGGCGTGGAAATTGGCTGATGTCGGGGACTTTAAGGAAAAAAGATTAAAAAAACTAAACAAAAAACTTAATAAAAAACTAAATTTTAAAAAACCTATAATCAAAATAATTTCAGAAAATAAATTGATTTTTCAAAATATATTATTCGGACTTGCTTTATTAATTATTATTTTTCTTGCGTTTAATAAATCCGCGAGCACATTAAAACCGGAAAAATCAGACACACAAGAAAATATAAAAATGTCTTTGGCGGAATATAAGAACAAAATTTCAGCCGAAGAAAGAAAGAGGGAGCAACTTGTATCAAGTTTCACCGTTTCAAATATCAACAATGTATATTTTAACGCCGGCGATGTCCCGCAATATAAAATATTCAAAATAAATGCGATAGAAACGTTTGAAATAATGTACGACGATAAACCGATTAGCGCGACTGTTGAGTTTGAAATAGATTATTTGTTCGATATGAAAGATATAAATTTTTATAATCAATTAACCGAAGCGGGAGAATCCATCATAATAAAAGCCGATTATAACAAACTCCGCACAGATGTGAACATTTTAAGTGATGTAACGGATTATAAATTTGAAAATGAAATTGAAAGAAACGCTTTTTTTCAAAAAATTTTAGAGACGACGAAAGCGAGTTACGAATTATCGAATAATGAAATACAGGAAAAAACAATTTCGTTTTTCAAGGAGCATTTTTTCTTTATCAAAGATAAGTTTACTATCGGTATTATTGATGCCGCTTCGGAAACGTGATTTTATGAATAAAAAGATTAAAATCATGGTAATCTGTATTGTTTTAGTATTGTTAACGTCTGTATCTATTCTATCTTTCACTTTGAGGGTTGATTATATTCCGAAAAATAAATATGAAGTAATGCAGATAAAAGAGATGCTTGAGTCAGATGAAATAAAATATTTGGTGATTCATGAAACCGCTAACGAAAATGTTGGGGCTGATGCGGACGCTCACATGAGAAGAGCAAAATCCGATAATCCGGAAAGCGTCTTGGGGACGCATGTATATATTGACAACACAACCGCCATTCAAGTCGCGCCGTTTGATACAACTTTGTGGCACACGGGCAATCCGACCGGCGAAAAAAATATTAATAATTCAAATTCCATCGGTATTGAAATGTGCGTGGACGGCAAGCTTGACGAAAACGGTATTTTTTCGGAAGAACTAACGACAGCCGCGAGAGAACAGACTTACAGCAACACCATAAAATATGTTCAAGAAATAATTCTGCCGCAATATCCGAATATCGAAATCGTCATGCATCATCATGTTTGGGGCAAAGACTGCCCACATTATATAATTGCCGAAAATAGGTGGGAGGAATTTTTAAACAGAATATATTCTCAAGATGAACGAGATGCGGACACAAAAATTGACGAAATTATTTTAATAAACAACGAAAAAACATTTGAGGAATATTTTCAAAGCAAAGGCAAAGAAGAGTTGCAAGAAGTCATAAATGCCTTATCCCAAAATATTGACAACTCATTAAAAATAATGGGCTATGAAGAAATAGACATAAAAAAAATAGAGCAATTTATTTTGCGAAAAAATCCCAATCCAAAATTAGAATGTACGTTGAGCGAATGGCTTGAAACGGTTAACGATGCCTGCAAAACAGAAAATATAAACCCGATAGTTCCGATAAGTCAATCGCTTCTGGAAACCGGTTATTTTGAATTTTCGGGAATCGTTTCTCCCGAACAAAATAATTATTCCGGTCATGGCGCAACAGGATTTATTCTTGATGACGGAAGTGTGGATTCCGGTGTTTGGTTTGATACTCCGCGAGACGGGATATATGCTCAAATTGTGCATTTAGTCGGATATGCGAGCACCGATGAGCCGATTTTGGGCAGAGAATACGATAACAGATTTTATCTTTTGGAAAACAAGAGAGGATTTTGCCCCACGATTTATTCGTTGGGCAGAAACAGCGAGGACGATAATTATTATTGGGCTTATGATGCGGATTACGGAAAAAAAATTGAGAATATTATTGCTAATATAAGCATGTATAATTATCGTGAGGATTATGTAAACGTGGCTAATTCGGAATTAATCACCTATGATAATATTATAATTATTGATGATGCCGTTAGTTTCAATGATTATTCCAATCCGGATTTAGTAGTTATACATTTTAATAAAATTAAAGATATTTATGATTAAATATGTTTTTTGAATTGAAAAAATAGGGCGACCGCGCAATATGCAGGTCGCCCGTACTAATTTTAAGATAATAATGCTGTTCAGGTTTCCGAACAGGTCTAATGATTTTCTCGAAACAATAAAACGAAACTTACAATGCTATTTCCGCATTACTGCCTCCGTTTCTGTCTTTTTTCACAACTATTTGCTTATCGATTTTCTCTTTAAGGTCTGGAACATGAGAAATAATTCCCACAAGTTGATTCGTTTCAGCCAATCCGTTCAAAACTCTTAAAGCTTGCGATAATGTTTCTTCATCAAGCGAGCCGAAACCCTCATCAACAAACATCGTATCTAAACGAATACCGCCTGCTGAAGATTGAATTTCATCTGCCAAGCCGAGCGCGAGCGATAAAGCCGACATAAAAGATTCGCCGCCCGAAAGAGTTTTTACACTTCTTTCTGATGCGTTATAATGGTCGATAACGTCTAATTCCAAACCGCTTTGACTTCTTTGGTTGCTTGCGTCTGATGCGCGTTTCAATTCAAAATGTCCGCGTGACATTTCCATTAAACGAAGATTCGCTTTCTGAATAATACTCTCAAAATACGATGCCTGTACATAAGTTTCAAGTTTAACGCGGTCTTTTCCCGATATTTTACCGTTTGCGGTATCGGAAAGAGATTTCACCCATATTAAACGCTCTTCGACATCGGAAATTTCTTTTATTCGTTCGCTGATGCTGTTTTTAATGTCACTGTTTTTATTTAAGCGAGAAGTAATCGCCATTAATTTTTGCGAAAGCGCATTTTTCTTTTCTGTGAAAATCGTTTTTTCTTCCGCGAGTTTTTCGTTGTCTATCGATTCAATGCCGTCCAATTGTTTTGTTAAGGTTTCGATTTGTGTTTCAAGCCCCGAAATAAGCGACTTGTGCGCATCAAAAAGTTCTTTTGCGGATTGGATGGCATTTTCAATTTGTTTTTTCTTTTCTGAAAGCGCATCAATATTTTTTTCCGCTTCGATTTTAGTTTCAAAAATAAGATTTTCTTTTAATTTTTTAATCGCATTTTCAATCCCGCTCATTTCTGATGTCAATCTTGTGATATCGTTATCGTTTGTTATAATGACATGCTCCGATTCAACCAAATTATTTTCGAGATTCGGAAGATTTTTTTCGATTTCCTCTTTGTGCTTAATTTTCAATATTTCTTTTTTTATTTCCTCGGAAATAGTAGAAATTTGTTCCGCGAGTTCATTTGAAGTATCGGAAATTTTTTCTTTAATTTTTTCGGGCATCGCTCCGAAAATTTCGATAACGAGTTTTTGAATTTCATTAATTTTTGATTCCAATTTACCCTTACATTGAGCGGTTTCATTGCTTGCTTTTGTGGCGTCCGCCTGTGATTTTGTTGCTTTTTTCTTTGCCGTTTCAACATCGTTTTCGGTCGGTGCTTCGTCAGAAATCTGCGCAGGCTCGGGGTGTTCCGTCGAGCCGCAAACGGGACACGGCACGCCGTTTTCCAATGTTTTTGAAAGTATTCCCGCCTGCGCATCAAGGAATGTTCTGTTTATGTTAACATAAAAATTATTTTCCGCCTCGGCTAAATTTTGCAAATCGGCATATTTCGCTTGCCAATCTTTATACGCTTTATTTATTTTCGCGCCCTCATTTTGAAGCGCGTTCACTTCTTCGATTTGCGCCTTTTTTGCTTTAGCTTTTTCAAGCGCGCCGTCAAGTTCCATTTTTTTCGTTTCAACATTTTTAAGTTCCGAAAGTTGCGTTTTCCAAGCGGTTTGTTTTTCTTTGTTAGCTTTAATATTTTCGGTTAAGTCTTTTTTCTTTTTATTTAAAATATTTAATTGATTATTTTTCTCGTTAATTTCTTTAATCGATTTATCAAGCTCATCGTATTGCGAAAGCTGAACCTGCTCTTTTGCAATCTGCGCCGTTAAAGGTTCAATTTCAATTTGATGTTTCGCCGCTTCTTTATATGAAACGTGCAACGAAATTAATTTTTCCGATTCGGACTTTAAATTATTTTGCGCTTCGCCCAAATTATTTTTTGCTTTATTAAATTGTTCCGCTTTGCCCAGTGCGGTGTCGATTTTTGAAATTTCGTTTTCCGTGTCTTTGAGTTCGTCGTTTATTTTATTTTGTTTCACGTCGTCCCGCTCGATAAGTTTTGAAATCAATTCCAAAACGGAATCTGTTCTAAGTTGATTATCTTTCGCTTTTATAACTTCTGTTTCAAGCACATCGTCAATGTCGCAATCGATGCCGTTGATATACTGTTCTATGCTTTTTTGTATTCCCTCATAATCATCTTTTAAATTTTTAGCCTCTTCTTTTAATCTGTCTTGCAGTATTTCATAATTTTTGGTTTTGAAAATTTGGCGAAAGATTGCTTGTCGCTCCTCTGTTGTTGAGATGAGAAGTTTCAAAAAATCGCCCTGCGCAATCATTGCGATTTGCGTAAACTGCGAACGGTCGATTCCCATAATATCGCGGATAGCGGCGGTCACGGGAGAATTTCCCGTTATAACTTTGCCGTTGGGATAAGTGAGTGTCGCGTCGGCGTTTTGTTTTGTAAATCCGTCGCCACGTTTTCTCGGGCGCTGATAAGCGGGATTTCTGGCAACGTTGTATTCTTGATTATTATAAGAAAATTTCATTTCGATATAAGTATCTGTGCCATCGTCCGCATATTTACTTCTGAGCATCGATGTTTCGCGAATATTTCCGCTCGGCGCACCATAAAGAACAAACGTAATCGCATCAAACAAAATTGTTTTCCCTGCGCCTGTATCGCCCGTGATGAGATATAATCCGTTTGTGCCGAGCTCCGAAAGATTCAATTCTGTTTTGCCCGCATAAGGACCGAATGCCGAAATCGTTAAATTTAAAGGTCTCATTTGTTATCCCCCCATATCTCAGAAATTATATCATCTAAAAAATCGCGCTGTTTTTCAGAAATTTGTTGCCCGTTTTGTTCTTCGTAAAGCATATCGAAAAGTTCAATCGGCGCGTAACGATTCGCGTCAACCGCACCCGACGCAGAACTTTCCGTTTGCGTTCTTTTGTTATCATAATTAAGCAACATAAGATTCGGATAAATCACGCGAAGTTTTCCGATTGCGTTTGGTTGGTCGTCCTCGTCCGTGAGAGTAATTTGATAATAATTATCCGTGTTTAAATCTTTATAAAAATCGCGCGCGGTAACTTCCAAATAAGTTCCTTTTATTTTTAACATATCGCGCTTTGGGATAAGCGGAATTTTTTTTATGTCCACGGAATCAATAAAATCGGCAGAATTTTTTTCTTTAAGCTCAACGACAACAAGCGACTTTTCGTGTTTCCATTCCGAAAACGAATATTTCAGCGGTGTTCCCGAATATCGCAATGTTTCGCGCTTAATTCTTTGCGGACTGTGTATATGTCCGAGCGCAACATAATCGAACGCCGAAAACGCCTCCGCGTCAACATTATCAAAACCGCCGACGATTATTTCTTCCGATTCGCAAGTGGACGCACCCGTAACAAACTGATGCGCCAAAATAATATTTCGTTTGTTTTCGTCAATTTTCATAGTTCCGATAACGGTTTTAACCGCGTCTGTCCAATTATTAATTTCTGCATCGGGAAAAAATTTTCTGACTTGCACGGGTTTTAAAAACGGCAATAAAAAAATATCGGCGTCGCCGTATTCGTCCGAAAGCGTAAATGAAGAAACTTCCCCATCATACACAGGTGAAATATGTATGCCGCTTCTGTTCATTAATCTCGAGCCGAATGCCAGACGGTCTGCGGAATCGTGATTTCCGCTTATAATAAATACTTTAATGTTTCGTCTTGCCAATCCGTCCAAAAAATCATCGAGCAAACGTAACGCGCCCGTCGGCGCAACGTTTCTGTCAAATACATCTCCCGAAATGAGAACGGCTTGCGGTGCTTCATCATCGGCGATAGATAATATAACTTTCAAAATATATTCCTGGTCTTCCAACATAGAAAAACCGTGAACCGATTTTCCTAAATGCAAATCGGATAAATGAAACAGTTTCATTTAAAATATACCTCCCCTAAAATTAAATAGTTTCCACGGAAAGTCATAATGCCTGAGTTTAAAAATCTAAAATATTTTTATCCCCTCTCAAGGTTTTTTTGCTTTGCAAAAGAAACCTCTGTCGGGTGATACCTCTCCGCATTTTACGGATTTCTGATTGCATTTTTTCGTAGGGAGCAGTCTTGACTGCTCCGTTATT
>JGI994J12354_10000780_pt1 | contig 32100 bp, 39 predicted proteins | sample IntmicLarv3ML3BL_FD_12354 | JGI IMG/M metagenome (IMG submission 12354) | reverse complement strand
TTTATCTTTTGACTACTTTTTTTATTATTTTTTCCTTATTTTATGGACTTTTCTCCTACATTTTATTCTTTCCTATTATTCTGGATTTTTCTTTTTCACTTTACCCTATATTTTTCCTTGCATTTTCAGCTATTTCTTTTATCTTTCTAAAACGATGATTTAGTCCTGATTTTGTTATTTTAATATTAGTTTCCATTGATAGTATTTCACTTAATTCACTTAAAGAAGCTTCTGGGTATTTTAATCTATATTCAGCTGCTTCTTTTATTTTGTCATCTAGCACTTCTAGTCCAATCACTTCTCTTATAAGCTCTATATCTTCTATTTGAGTTGCTGCTGATTGAATTATTTTGTCTGTGTTAGCCTGTTCACAGTTGTTAAGACGGTTGGTTGCATTCTTTTTATCTTTATATGCTCTTATATTCTCATAATAAAGAACAGAGTTAAATGCTGCTATTATTTTTAGAAAATCACTTATTTTTTCAGAATCTTTTATATAAACCATGCATTTTTCTTCTCTTAATAATATTTTACTATCTAAATCAAAACTATTTAATAGACGCTGTACAAAAACAGCTTCTTTTTTATTGTCAAATACAAATTCAAGATGATACATTGAAGTCTTTGGGTCATTAATACTTCCTTTTGATAAGAATACACCTCTTAAATAAGATTTTATTTCTTCTGTTGAACCAACTATATATTCTTTGGGCATCTCCAGATGTCTGAACTCAGCATCTATTACTGATAAATCATCTAGCATTATTTTTACTTTTTCTTTAACATCTATGGTATAGACAATTGTTTTGTTGAATACGGCATTTCTTTTTTCAATTATCGTACAATTTATTCCATATATTTCTTTAATTAATGTGTATATTCTTTTGGCTATTTTAGCATTTTCAGTTGTTAGTGTAATACAATCTTCTGTATATTTAGCATTTGTTCTTAAGAATCCAGATAATTCAGCAACTATTTCTGATTTGCTAAATTTGGACTGACTTATTTCTGTTTTAACATCTGATGTAAAAGACATATTATCACCTCACTCATAACCAGTTATATTATAACATAATAAAAATAAAACCTAAATATTTAAGTTTTATTTTACTATTTATCTTGGTATTACTAAGTCTAGTCCACCTTCACCAACATACTCTGGTAATTTACCATCCCATTTTTTTAAGAATTCCATATATTTAATATTGTCATCTATAGCATTTGATTTGATTTTATTAGTTTCTGCTTCTATTACTGCCTGTTTCTTTTCAAACTCAGCTTTTTCTACATTTTGTTCTGCTATCTTCTTAGCTTCTACTGCCATTTCATAGGCATCACTGAAGTCATGGTCAGTTATATCAATACTTACAATAGTTATTCCATAAGAATCTAGTTTTGATTTAGCTTTTTCTTCCATGAACTCTGATATTTCCATTCTTTTACTGACAAACTCTTCTATTGTATAACCACTAGTTACACTTTGAACAACTTCAGCAATTGAAGGAGATATTATATTTTTTTCATGATTACCTAAAAACTTAGAATATAAATCTTTTGATTTACTAATATCAACAACATACTGCACAGTAATATTTTGACTTATTGTCTGCATATCTTTTGTTGATGTTGAATAATGACCATCTATTTTCTGCTGTGATATTTTGATAATATTGTATTTTGTTATAATTGGTATTTTAAAATGTAATCCACTGCTTTTTACATCTTTAACATTTCCAAATCTGGTTATTACTGCTATTTCTCCGGTTCCAACTGTTTTTACTGACATAGAACCTAAAATTACAACTGTAAGAACAACTAAAATAATACTAATTACTTTTTTGCTTTTTGAAAAATCTTTCATACTTCCTCCTATATAAAATATTGAATACAATTATGGATAACAATAAATACTATGATGGCTGATATTATAAGTATTGGATAAAATAATATATTTATTAGTGCTACTTCAGAATCTCGAACAGCAAAAGCTTTACCTGCTGCAGTTGATTTAACTTTGGTTTTAGCACCCATAGAGCTTTCTCCCATAGAGCTTTCTCCCATAGAGTTTCCACTTTCTTGTTGTTTGTCCTTTATCTGTCTATGGTAATATTTTGTACAATCCCTACTGGCGAAAACTTTAGCATAATAGTCACTACTTTCTCCCATTACATCTAATGTTGTTATAATATTTGGTAATTCTGACCTAATATATGATGTAGGTAATCTAGTATAGTCAGCGAACCCTAAAGGAGTTGTTATTTTAGTACCCATAGAAAGTTTAGCAAATTCTTCTATGTTAGTTGGGATATCAGCTTCTTTATCTGTCATTGGAACAACACTTGTATAACCAAAAGTAGCTCGCTCTGCTGTGTGTGTCTCCATAATAATATGATTTGAATCAAGATATTCAATGCTGTAACCATTTCTGTGTATTACTTCCATCTTCTCTGATAAAGGAAGTATTACACTTTCAGTATCTACATCTGGTTCACACAAAAGATATTCTCTTAATGATACAAATCCATCATTGTTTGTGTCCATTCTGTTTGCCATATTATCACCTATTATGATTATATCATAAATAGATTATTGTTCAATTTTATTTTTATATTTTTGGAATTTGCTTCTTATTGTTCTAATATAACCATCTATACTTTTTTTATTAACAGATAATAACTCACTTATTTCATTATTATTGAATCCATTTATCTTAAGTTCAAATACTTGAGCTTGATTTTCTGGTAACTCATATTTGAATTTTCTTATTAAATCACTATAGTTATCAGAAAAATATTGATTCTCAGTAATTGTATTTTCATTGTATAAAGTATCTTCAATAAATAATTCTTGATTGCTAACTAGGTGGTTACTAAAAGAATAGGCATCATTCAAAATTGTATGTTTCTGCCTTCTGTTTCTTTTTATTAGTCTCTCCATTTCTCTTTTTATGCACAGAATTGCATAGGTATAAAATAAAGATATGTTATCATTATAATCTTTTAGTGCTTGCTCTAGCCCACACATTCCTTCTTGATATAAATCATCAACTTCTAGCCCTATACCTTTGTTGTAGTTGTAGTAAAAATGTGCCAACTTTGTAATAACTGGATGGTATTTCTCATGTATAATTCCATATGCACTTTCATCTTTTTCTCTGATTTGATATATTAATTCATAGTCGTTGTATGCTTTATAAGCTTTAAAATTCATAAAATCCCTCCTAAGAGGAATTTATTATTTTCTATTTCTTATTGCTTCATATATCATTATTGCTGCTGCTACTGATGCGTTTAAGCTGTTTACTTTACCATGCATTGGAATACTAGCTATGAAGTCACATTCTTTCTTTATGATGTCACTCATGCCTTTACCCTCACTACCAATCACAATAGCTATTTTACCACTATAATCAAGTTCTTTGTAATCGACACTATTCTCCATATCAGTTCCTATTATCCAAAAACCATTTTCTTTTAATTCTTTAATTGCTTCTCTTAAATTGGTAACTTGTGATATTGATACATGATTTAATGCTCCAGCACTTGTTTTCATTACAGTAGAGTTTACTTCAACACTTCTATCTTTTGGTATTATGATTCCATCTATTCCAGCTGCTTCACTTGTTCTAATGATAGCCCCTAGATTGTGTGGGTCCTCTAAATGGTCTAGTATTACTACTTTTGCATCTTCAATATTTAAAAATGATTCTATATTTGCATATAAAAATTCCTCTATGTCTAGGATTATACCTTGATGTGAAAATTTATCAAATTTGAAAAAATCTCTTTTGCTAAGATGTTCTACTTTGATATTACTATTTTCTATTAAAGAATTTATCTCTTTGTCATTAAAATTCTCTTCAATCATTATTTTATATACTTTTTGATTATTTTTTAATATTTCTTTGGCAACATTTCTTCCATATACTAACATAGTGTTCCTCCAGTAATATAATTCATTATTTCTTCTATTCTTTTTCTATTATTTTCTATTTCTAGATATCCTATTAATGATTCTAAAGAGGTGGCGTGTTTATAGGTTACTATATCACAGTTTTTAGGATGTGATGTTCCTTTATGATTTCTAGCTCTTTTGATAATAGTTATTTCATCTTCTGTTAAGTAAGAATTATCAAGTAATTGTTGTAAGAATAATGCTTGGTTTTTGGCACTTACATATTTAATTGATTCTTTTTGTAAGTCATTAACATTGGAAATGTTTTTTTCAATCAAATATTTTCTTATATAATATTCGTAAATTGTATCTCCTAGATATGCTAATACAAGTACATTTATTTCAAGTACATTCATTTTTATCACCAAATATATTCTATCATAAAAGAGACTTATATAATATGTTTAATTTATTTATGGGCTGTACTTGTGTTTTTTATTGAATTGAAAAAAACTCCTTATGAACTAGTCAAGAAAAAGTAGACTTGGTATTTTCAACTTTGTCTACTTTTACTTTATCAATTCATTATTAGTCTCTTCTGTTTCCATATATAAGTATTAATCTTATAACTTGTAACAGTGTTGTTAACACTGATGCTACATATGTGTAAGCTGCTGCTTTAAGCATTCTGTCACTGCCTTGTAATTCCTTATCAGTTACAAGATTATATTTTTTAAGTTCTTCTTTAGCTCTTTTAGATGCATCAAACTCTACTGGTAATGTAACCATTTGGAACAAGAGAATAATTATTTCTAATCCTATACCAATTGCTATTAAATCTGATGGCCCAAATAATACTCCTATTAAGATAGCAAAATAACCTGCATATGATGAAAACTTAACAAGTGGAAATAGTGCTGCTCTAATACGCATAAATGAGTATCCTTCTTTATCTTGTATTGCATGACCTACTTCATGGGCTGCAACGGATGCTGCTGCTATAGTTGTGCCATGGAATATATCTGTTGATAATTTTATTACTTTTCTTGTAGAATCATAATGGTCTGCTAAAACTCCTGTCGTTTCTGTTACATAAATGTTATTAAGTCCATTGTTATCAAGTATTTCCTTTGCTACTTCAAATCCTGATAAACCTCTACTATTGTTAATTTTTTTATATTTGGCAAATGATACTGACACATATATTTGTGCTGCTATAGTCAGTAACAATCCTGCTAATATTAAAAATAATTCTTCTGTGTACATATTTACCTCCTACATAATTTCATATGTTGTAGAGTCTTTGTTGTCAATCAATCTAATCCCTTGGTCAAATAATTCATCTCTTATTTTATCTGATAGTTCATAGTTTTTATTAGCTTTTGCTTCTTTTCTTTCTTCTATCTTCTTTAAAATAATTCCTTCTACTTCATCACTAATCGTTTCTTTTTCTTCTATTAATGATAGTGATAATACTTTATCAAAATCTTCAATTAAATATAATTTTGTAAAATCTGTTAATTCTTCATCTTTTAAAACATCATATATTAGTGTTATCATCGAAGAAGTATTTAAATCATTTTCTATTGCTTCTTTGAATAAGTTTTGATATTCATCTAGTTTTCCTTCTCTTAGGTTGGGTGTTCTATCTAATGCTTTTATTTTGTTTTTTAGCTTTTTATAGGCAGTTTCTGCTGTTTCTAGTGCTTCCCATGAAAATACTAGAGTCTTTCTATAATGACTTCCTAAGCAAAAATAACGATAACTTAATGGGTTATATCCTTTTTCTTCTAAAAGACTTAATGTTAAAAATTCTCCTTTTGATTTTGCCATTTTTCCAGTGTTATCATTTAAAAATTCTCCATGAATCCAATAATTACACCATTTATGGCCAAAGTAGGCTTCACTTTGTGCTATTTCATTAGTGTGGTGTGGGAATATGTTATCAACTGCTCCACAGTGAATGTCTATATATTCTCCTAAATATTTAGAAGCTATTGCTGAACACTCTATATGCCATCCTGGATATCCTACTCCCCATGGTGAGTCCCACTTCATTTCTTGGTTATCAAACTTGGAATTAGTAAACCATAGTCCAAAATCACCTGGATTTTTTTTATGTTCATCTTCTTCTACTGTTTCTCTTACTCCTACTATTTGGTCTTCTGGATTTCTTCCAGATAGTTTATAGTAATCAATTGCTTTTGTTATATCAAAATAAACGTTTCCATTTGCAATATAGGCATACTTTTCATATAGTAATTTTTCTATCATTTTAATATAAGTATCTATATGAGCAGTTGCTTTTTCAACTATAGCTGGCTTTCTAGTATTTAATTTATCATTATCACTAAAGAAAGTTCTTGTATAGTGCTCTGCTATTTCATAAACACTTTTATTTTCTCTTAAGGCACCTTTTGCCATTTTATCTTCACCATCATCAGAATCATTTGCAAGATGACCTACATCAGTTATATTCATAACTCTTATAACATCATATCCTAGATATTCTAAAGCTTTTTCTAATATATCCTCGAATATGTATGTACGTAAGTTTCCTATATGTGCATAATCATAGACAGTTGGTCCACAGGTGTACATCTTTACTATACCCTCTTCATTTGGAGTGAATACCTCTATTTGTTTTGTTAGTGTATTATATAGTTTCATTACGCCACCTCTTTGAATTATACTATGTAATTATGGTTAAAATATGTTAATCTAATTACTTATTAACATTATATCACATTTAATTTATTTTAGAAAAAAGAATTGCTTCATAGCAATCCTTAATTTTTTATCGTCCATGCACCACTTGCATTTTTACCATCTGTTTTAATTGTATTTTTTAGTACTACGACAGGACGTATACCAAATACTCTGTAACTATAACCACTTGTGGCACCTAAGGCACTTACTGCATATAAAGCACTTCCAGATGATGCGGTCCCTAAGTAGTATGGTGTTCCTAATTTGATTAATGAATCATTTACTGATGCACCTGGAAGGGTTAGGTAAGTATCCAACATTGGTTTAGTAAATGCTGTTGCACTTGTTGCATATGTTGAATTAACATACTCTGACCAGTTTCTTGGTGTAGATGTATATGATCCTGATGGTACTCCTATAGTAGTACCTGATAATATCTTTTCACTGTTATATCCAAGTGTTGTTTGTCCAGATATAGACGGGTGTGAATAGCATTCTGGTATTCCTCCATGAATAAGTGTTACAACATCACCAGATATATTTAGAATTCGCCATCCAACAACTGTTCCTTGTGATTGGTTTTCACAGTTTATAGTTCTTGTATTTCGACTATTGCCTGAGTTATATCCACCAAAAGTAAAATTATGGGCTGCATTATTATATACTGGGAATGCTTTTGTTGCTGCAAATGTTCCTGCATCATATGCAACATAGTCACCTACTTTTGCCATCTTAGCTAATGTGTTTATATTAACTGTAATATTTATTGAACAAGTTCCTTCATTGCCTGCATTATCTTTTACATAACCAGTAATTGTGTGTGTTCCAGCTGTGGTAACTACAAAAGAATCGTTTTTATTATAACTTACTGATGTTCCTATACCATAAGCACTTACTCCACTTATTGCATCTGTTGGTTTTGTATCAAATACTACTGTAGCTTGTGAGTTATATACTCCATTACTTCCAACCTCTACTACTTTTAGAGAACAGATTGGCTTAGTTGAATCTTTTTTAATTGTTAAAGGGCAACTTCCTTCTCCTCCAGAACTATTTTTAACATAGCCATTCATTTGGGTAGTTCCATCTGCTGTAATTGTCTTAGTAGCTTGACCATCATAAATTTTTGATGTTGCAATACCAAAAGACAGATTAGCTGTTGATGATGAAAATCCTACAACAACATTAGATCTATACCATCCATTACTTCCCATTGTTCCACTATTTATCTTTAAAGAACAAGTTGGGGATGCTGGATTTGGTTGAGGATTAGGGTTTGGGTTCGGATTTGGTTGTGGGTTTGGATTTGAAGTTGTTCCTTTAACTATTTCTAGTTCACAAGTTCCTTCATTTCCTGCTTCATCACTAACATATCCATACACTTTAGTTGTTCCATTATTAGTTACTGTATAACTTTTTTGGTCATAGTTTTTACTAACTCCTACCCCTTGTCCAGTTATGGCAGTAAGTCCTTCTTCAATATCATCTAATTCAACTGTTACATTACTAGTATATGCATTACCATTTTTAGTACCACTTGTTACTTTAAGAGTACATTTTGGTGGGGTTGATGCTTTTTTCACGACTAATTTACATACTGCTATACTTCCATTTTCATCTTCTATTTTTCCATATACTTCTGTTATACCATCTTTTGTAACAAGATAAGTTTCTTTTGTGCTATATGGTACTTCAATGTTTTCTAAATCTTCTTCCTCTTCTTCATCGATTTCTTCTGAGGCAGAATATCCTATTATACCTTGATTTTCTATAACTGTTCCTTCTTTACCTTGTAAAGTAAATTCTATTTCAACATCTGATGTATACCAATCATTTATTCCTTTCTTACCTTCTTTTATTCCTAATGCACAATATAATTCTGACTCAGCTTTAATTGTTACTTTTACACTGCATTGTGCTTCATTACCATCTAAATCTTTTACATACCCATATACTGTTGCTTCTCCTGTATTTTTTAATAGATATGAATCTTTTTTATTATACGTTTTTGATGTTCCAATACCAAAACTTGCTACATTAGCTGGAGATTTTGACTTAAAAGAAACTGTTGTTTCTCCAATATAGGTATTCTCAGCAATTGAGTTACCATTAACCTCTAATTCACATCCTAAGACTTCTTTTTCTACTGGTTCTTGTGGTTTTTTATTACTATTTATTATTACCATTACAATTCCAAATATAATTAGACCTAATACAATTACGCCTATTGTTAAAAATATTAACGTTTTATTTCCTTTTTTTGGCTCTTCATAATACATATATATATCCCCTTTTCACACTATAAAAAGTATTGCTGTTACAATTATCTAAGTTAATTCTATCTTAATAGCAAATATTAGTCAATCAAATATATAAGAAAAAAAACAATTATACATTGCTTCAATATTTTTTATGTAATTTGTCAGAACTTTAAAAGGTCATTAATGAATTGCTTTGATATATCTTCTCCTACTTCTGGGAATATTTTATAGATACTATGTCCTAATAACTTTTCTATTTCTGCTTGTAATCTAAGTTTTGCTTGCCAATCTTCTATGGTAAAATCTGCAACACCATATCTTAAAGTTACATCCATCAGTCTTCTTTCTAATATGGTTATTCCTTCTGGTAATCCCATACAGTCTCCTAGTTGAACTACTTTATCATATAAGTCATATTCTATATTATTTAAATAATCTTGGGTAAATTTTCTTTCTTCATCTGTCATATCATTTTTGCCATATGCATACTTAAGGTCTTTTATAAAATAGCTATGTGTTAGGCAATATCTGGCTATATCTTTATGACCTAATTCAGTTAAGAATGTATAGCCATCTATTATATGACGATTTCCTGTTACACCATTTCTTCTTCCAATATCATGTAGTAATCCACTAATGTATGCTTTATCTTTATCTAATCCTAATTTATCCGCTAGTCTTTCTGCTATATTTGCTACTACTTCTGAGTGACTAACCCACTTGCCAGGATTCATGATTGCTGCTTCATTTAGTAAATTATGTGCTTCTTCTCTAGTTAATTTCATACTATTATTACCCCTTTGCACACTTGTTTTAATCTTCTTTAGTAATTAAATTATACTATTTTTCATTAAAATTTGCAAATAGTTAGATTGCTTATTTAAATAACAAAAGAGCTTTTTGGTGCTTTTCTAGGATAATAGCGTATTCTTTCATTTGTGACTATAAACTTACCTGTAGAAAATGCTTGCTACTGTCTCCCCAACTTTATTAGTAACATTCAATTTTGATTCCGTTTGTTTATTCTATTTATTTTGTTTTTTTATAAATATGTCTTAATAAGATTTATCATGCTTTTGTATGTTAATATTTCCTATGATTAATTTAAGGATACTTTCTTCAATTCGCAAAGTAGAATAAAAAGTTAAAAAATACCTCAATTTGAGGAAATAAGTGAATTATCAAAAAAAGAAAGGGGTTTTGATAATATGGGCAATGAAAAACAAGGAGTACGAATAAGTGAACTTCCAACTGCAACAGAATTATTGGATTACGATATGATACCAATAGTTCAAGACGGAGTAAATAAAACAATAACTGGAAATAAGATTAAAGGAAATGTTGGCAAAGGAGTGCCACTTGGAGGAACAACAAATCAGCTATTAAAGAAAGTTAGTGATGTTGATTATGATACTGCATGGGTCGATAGTTATTCGATTGGAAGTATCATTATCACTGATAATAATATTAATCTAGCAATGAAATTAGGAGGCACTTGGAGTTTAGTATTTAAAAAGTGTAATAGAAAAACATATTCATGCAATCAAGATACAAGTGCTACAGAAAGTTTTTTTATTAGAAATACCACAAATGTAGCTAATACTTGGAATTTAGTAATTAATATTGACAATAATGTAGCTTCTATTAGGTTTAATTATACTAATGCAGTAGCTATTGCAGATACTACATTGAACTTAGGAGCATTGGATATGAATAAACTAGGATTTACTCAATTATCGGTGGCACAATATGTTGTGGGTATGTCAGACGCAGGAAATGGGGTAACTATGAATTATGTAAGTAATACAGGTTCATTTGAAACTCGAGATGTAATCACAAAAACTAGCAATGGGAATATACCAGCTAATTCAGGTAGTAATTTTTTGCAATTTACTGTCCCAATTTTTTGGCAACATATAAAAGATGATATTTGTGATGAATGGAACTGGGAAAAAATTGCTTAGTTAGGATAAACTAAATACATAATCCAATTGTTCTTGAACTAAAATATCGCAGGATGCATAAAGTTTAGCAAAATCAATTATGCTTAAAATACCAAACTCATCACCAGCATAGAAAATTAAATGTGGTAGTTCTACAGTTTGATAGTTCTTTAAAATTACTGGCAGGCATTTATGGGCAAACTTCTCGCCTTCTGGTGTCATAGTATAAATCTGAAAGAATAAGTAACCAAATAAGGTCATCACCAAATGAAATGCAATCAAATGAGACTTAGTGCTTTTAAAATCTTCAAGTTCCCAAAAATCCTTTAATTGTCGGTAATCTTCTTCAATTTCAGGTCGCAGTTCATAAGTCATTATAATTTGCTTGGCATCAGCGGTCATATCAGTTGTAATAAATACAGAATAGTTATCTGTTTTAGTATCCCAAACAACAACCCCATTAATATCAACATCTTTATCGTTTACTGCATATTTTTTATATTCAAATTGTCTATCAGTCCAATATTCTTTCAGATTTTGGACAAAAGCAATTTTTTGATTTTCACGAGTTGGATGAGGTTCCCATTTGTTTTCAAATTGTGCTGCTGTAACAGCTGTTTGATATGCAATCATATTGGTTTTAAGTGGTACATAGGTATCTACACCACGTTTAGTTTTTAAAGTATTAAGCATTTCTCTATCAAGAAAACCTCGGTCATTAATTAAAATGTCTCCAGGTTTTAAATTTGGCGTAGTTAGTAGCATTTCTTTGGTCAATTCAAAATCATGGACATTCATAGCACCAAATACTATTTCTTCAATTAAGCCTGTATCATCATATAAGCCACGTAGTGTTCCAATTTTATATCCTTTTGATACGTCTCCTTCATCATCTCTTGCTATCCCTGCACCTTCATAATTGTAATTGTCAAAATTCACACATAATTTAGTACAATCAAGGATGTGGATGTTAGGGACAATATCTAATTTAGGCATAATATGGTTTTGAACAGTGTTATTATATGCAGAAAATAATTCAGTAGCTTTATATTTACCAATCAAAAAACGAAGACTACTTTCACTCATTAAGCCAGTTTCTAAATCACCATCAGTACTCACAAGATTGTATCCTAGTTTAGCTAAAACTCTATGGTCTTTTATAGCATGAGGAACATCCGAAAGGCTTGTATTAGTTTTCATCTTTGCACTAATAGCAAGTGCTAGAACTAAATCAAATGGAACTGTGGTATTATGTGCTCTTTTGTCTTCAATAGAGTCCGTAAGACAATTAAGCATCCCCATATCATACATCTTCAGAATAATCTCATCTACAAGATTAGACTCACTTGGAAATACTTTATCAAAATTACTATTGCGTATTTTATCTACTACAGTATTTTGATTATGTTTACATATTTTTATCCTTTTCATCCAAAAATCCCCTTTTTGTATTTACATTCATCTATTATTATACTATAATTAAAGAGAAAAGTCAAGTTAAACTGTCTTTGATAGCAAGTTTAACTGTACAAACGAAAGGAGGAAATATATATGCGTTCAGTAAGAAAAGGGGTTTTTGGTACAGGTGATGCGAAGTTAATTGTTGGTGGCAAAAACACATACACTGATGTAGATTTAGGTGAAAGATTTAGAGATATTAGAAAAGATAATAAGTATACCCAAGAGAGTTTGGCTGAGGTGTTAGGTATTACACGTTCTGCTGTTAATGGATGGGAAACTGGATTAGCTACACCATCAATCCAATATATAATTCAATTATCATTGATTTATGGAGTCTCGACCGATTATTTATTAGGATTAGATGAGGTAGAACGAATTGATATTAGTAATTTAAAACAAGGTGACAAAGAAATTATTTATGGAATAATTAATAGATTAGATAAATAGGAGGAAAAGAAATGGATGATATAATCATTAATGTTGTAAAACAAGAAGATTTAGCTGAGCTGTCTAAAATATATGTACAATTATATGATAATGCTTCGATTGGGGAATATTGGAGTGCTGAAACTGCTTATAGACTTTTAGAGTATTGGTATAAAATGCAACAAGATTTATTTCTAGTTGCTTATGTTAATAACAAAGTGGCAGGAGCTGTAATGTCTGGTATTAAACCTTGGTGGGATGGTATACATTTAACTGATACTGAAATATTTGTTAGTGAAGAATATCAAAAATTAGGGATAGCAAAAATGTTATATGTTAAACACTTTGAATTAGCCAAAGAAAAATATGATGCAGTAGAAATGGAAGCTCATACATACAAAGATGAAAATGGATTTCCATTTAGTTGGTATGAAAAAATGGGTTTTGAAGAGGATAAAGGTTTAATTATAATTAGAGGTAAGGTTGATGAGGCTTTGCAAAGATTGCAAGAAAATAAAAAAACTTTTAAAAATTAAGCAGACAGTTTAGTCTGTGTCAAGAAAAAATCTACTTTGCGAATTGAAGGATACTTTTCTATTACTTGCTTTTTTGTTTAAATTGTGGTAGAATTTATCAAGTTTTAAGGAGTTGTGTAAGTATATGAAAATTGCGATTTTTGCTGATATACATAGTGTTTATCCGGTATTTAAAATGGCCTATGATGATGCTATAGCTAAAAATATTGATATGTGTTTATACTTGGGTGATTATTTAACTGATGGCTTTGATGGCGAAAAGGTAATTGATATTATTAGAAATAGTAATGCTCATGTTATAAGGGGTAATCGTGAGGACTATATTCTTGAATATAATAAAATTGGTAGTATAACTGGATTTGATGATATACAAAATGAAGTTCTGAGTGTTAGTTACAAATATGTTAGTAATGATACTATCTCATACATTGGAACTTTACCAATATTTAAGATTATTGATTTAAATGGAATAAAGGTATGTATTTCTCACGGAAGTCCATATAATGTTAGAGAAATGGTATATCATGATAGTTATGATTTATTTGATAAATTAATTGATGACTTTGATTGTAAGATATATTTATTTGGGCATTCACATGAACATTTCAATATTAAATACAAAGATAAGCTTTTTATAAACCCTGGTTCTATAGGTTTACCTAGTGGTGGGGATGGGTTTAAATATGGTATTTTAAATATTGATGATGAGATTAAATATGAGTCGATAGATATTGATTATGAATATGAAAAATTAGAAAATTATTATAAAACTAGTAATTACTACACTGAAACTCAAAATTGGTGTAACTTGATACTTGACCAGCTTAAAACGAGGGATTGCTTTGTTAGTGGTTTTTTTAAGGAAATGGTAAGAATAAGGAAAAACTGTGATTTAACTGGAATGAGTCTAAGTGACATACATCAGATGGCATATGAAAATTATATAAAAAGGAGTTTTATAGGGATGCAAGATAATGAGAATAAAAAGGCGAAAAACGTTTTAAAGTTTTACTTAGAGATGACTAGTTTAAAGGATAAATTAAGACAAGGGTTAGTTGATTTTAAAATTGATAGAGAACGTATTGAAAGTGTTGCTGAACATGTATATGGAGTAATGATTTTTGCTGTTGCAATTCAAGCTGAATATAAAATTGATGTGGATATATCAAAAGTAATAAAGATGTTGTTGTTTCATGAAACAGAAGAGGTAATTATTGGTGATTTACCTGAGTTTATGCAACATTATGGTGCTCACTCACAATATGCTGCTGACTTAGCAACTGATAAAATATTTAGCTATATTTGCAATATTGATGAATATCATAGTTTAGTTAATGAGTTTAATAAGAGGGAAACTAAGGAAGCTAGGTTTGCATATATGTGTGATAAGTTAGAGCATATAATATTAGTTAAAACTTATGAAGATGAGGGATGCAATGATTTATCCAGGGTAACTAATGAAAAGATATTAAATAATCCTAAAATAAAGAAAATTATTGATGATGGTGCTACTAGTGTTGCAGATATTTTCTTTGAATATAGTAGAGGTGTTCTTACAGATGAGTCATTTAAAGAAGTACTTGAATATTTAGAGACTATAAATACTTCTGATTTGAGACAAGAAAGTTAACAATTTATTAATTTTTTGGAAATAATACTAAGTTCAATTTACTAATAGATGCATATAATGGTGCATCTGTTTTTAGTAGTAATTTTATTAATTATGTTATTTATATTCCTTTATTTAACTTTATTCATTTTTTAATGCCAATATTTTTGCTGACCTTTAGAGGATACGAAAAATATACCTTTTTTCAAGTCTATTATAATATAATGTCTTGATGTTTGATTTTAAATGGCTTAAGTCCATTTCAGTCTTTCTTAATGTCAAATGAAACGGATATTATGATATTAATTCATCTTTTGTGATTATTTCTACTTTAGCAAATTTGCTAAATATAATTCATCTTTTTCATGTTTCTTGTATTTACTATACCTTTTGATATTAGCTATTAAATTAGCAATTTTTTCTCCGCCATAATATGACATTAAAAATTCACAAGATTGGTTATACTTCTTGCCATTAAATCTTATGTTCCTTTTTGCAAATGTTTTAGGTGACTGTTCACTTTTTACTTTCTCATATTCATATTCAAGTGATTCATTTAATATAAGTAACATTTCTAATTCGGGCTTGGTACAATATTTAAAAATTTGATTAGCAGATACAATATTTTTTATTTCTTCTGGGATAATTAATTTATCCTTTTGTTTATCTCCCACTCTATAAATAATAACTGGACTGCCATAATGTTTCAATTCTGTTTTTATTGTAGGATTACTGAGTTGTCTAATTGGATATGGTCTTCTACCAATCAAATCATCTCTTGTAAATTTTAGTACATTTGCATCTAATAATAAATTTAATAATGCCTCTTCATTTTGTCCTTCACACATCAATAAATATCGCATTACATTAATTCCTTTTTAAAATTCATCAATGCATCATAATCAACATTTGTATTGAACTCATTGCTATAAAACCTGTTACTTTTGCTCAATTCACCCCTAAATTTATAATTTTCATGCATATTTTCCAATTTAATTGAATCATAATATTTACTTATATATATATTATCTTTTCTTTCAAATAAATCTAGAATTTCACAATAATGTGTTGTGAATATTAATGTGGCATTATTTTTATTGACTGATTTATCTTTATATAAATTAACAAGATTTTCTACTAAAGTTTTATGAAAGTGATTTTCGATTTCATCAATTATTAAATCCGTACCAGTTCTTAATGAATATACAACAAATGTAAATAGTCCGAATCCTTTCGTTGTTCCACTTGATAAAATTTCATATAATTCATGGCTTGATACCTCTTTAAAATTATTATTCTTATAAATTATTTTAAATTTATTTTCGTTTATCATTTTAATATTGTCTAAATGTTCATCAAACATCCTTAAAAGAGAAGTGATTATTCCTAAATTATTATCTAATAATTTATACACATTAAATGCATTAACATAATCTCTGTATAGAAAATCATCACTTGGGCAATAAATACCTCTAAAAGTTATTTCTTTTAACAGAGAGTAAATCATTGAAGTATCTTCAGGTAACTTAACTTCTTTTTCAACTTCTTCGAATTTGTTAAAGTCAAATAAATTTTTGGTATGAGCTTTTTTGTATGTTCTTTTATATAATTTTTCATTTTTAAAGAATACAGTATTTGTATCAACTGAATTAATATTTTTACATAAATCAACTAAATATCTAAATATGATACCTTCATGATAAAAGGTTATATCCAAATTTACTGTATTATTCATAAATTTAAAAATATTTTTTGAATTATTAATTCTATAATGAGAAAATATTTCATAAACAATAGCTAATAATTCAACTGCAGTAGTTTTTCCTGAAGCATTTTTTCCAATTATACCTAGTGTGTTAAACACAAATAAATCATTATCTATTTCTTGTAATTCAAACTCTTTATCTTCTAGTGTTTTATTTGCACTTGGAACAAACAACATAGTAAAGCCTTTTTCACAAAGTTTAAAATTATTTGCAGTAACTTTTAATAATTTCATTTTCATCCTCTCCTGTTCTAAATATATTATAACACATTTTGCAAAAAATACATTTTTTTTGTTTTTTCAGTGTTTTTATGCGTATAATATATCATTTTTTTATAAAAATCAAGCTTTTCTCTAATATTATGTGTTTTAAATATTATTATGATACATTAGATAACATAAATTCTTAATATGTTCTCTATGCTTACCATAAGATAGAACAATCAATTTTATTATGTATTCTCAATAAAATAAAGAAAAAGTCAACTATGAAATCATTGACACTATGAAATCATTTTATATACCAATCAAACTAAAAAAGGCATTTTCAGCCTTTTTAACAAACATAACTATTAATTAACATTATGCAAATAAAATGCAAACATTTGGGCATTTTCTTCACTTTTTTCCTTGTACCCGAAGTTCACAACCCCTTATATTACAACTACTTTCCACAACATTGTTTATACTTTTTGCCACTTCCACATGAACATATCATGTGAATATTATAAGTACTTATAGTATTTATGTTACTATTGTTATTCCAATAAGCTAAGGACAAAGGAACATTAGAATTATTAGTATATATAGTACTATAATTAGTATAAGTTTTTATATTCTGCAAACAAAACGAGAACATTGTTATCATTCAATTATAATGTGAACCTATTTTTTGTGTTTCAGTACATTTTTATTATAAAATATTCTTTCGTAATAATCAATGAAAGCTCAATATTTTGCTGACCTTCAGGGTGTACGAAAAATGTACCTTTTTTAAGTCTATTATAATACCATGATGCTTGGTTTTAAATGATTTAAGTCCGTTTCAGTCCTTCTTAATATCTGATGGAACGGATATTATGGTATATGATATCTCAACCACTTCAAACAGTTTTGGTTGTTAGTCTAGAAAACCACCAGTGATATCTAAAGTATCATATACTTTAACATCATTATTACATTGATCGCACTTAACTACTGTAATTGATTCAGATATATACTCACCAAGAATATCTTTTGTAGTTCCTGGTTCTTCACTATGTATAATATCTGATGCTTTATATTCTATTTTATTACCACATGAGCAAATAGTTTGTCTTGTTTCTTCTTGCATAATTTCTCCTTTCTACTAAATCTTCAGCCTATAATTATATTATTAAGTTATATTATCTTTTAATCCATTACAGAGCTTATTGATTATATCACTTAACAATATAACATCTTTAACTTTTATAACAAGCCTTTGAGATAATTTATATGTAGTATCATTGGTTTTATCCAAATATTCTTGATCTACTATTCCATCATTATGCTCCAAGACATGTCTTTGTTGAAAATATAGCTTCATTAAATCTATTTCATCATTAGTTAAAATCATGTTGTATGTAATATTGAAGTTATCTTGAAATAATTTATCACTTTTATCTATTATTTGAAAATCATTTGACCTAACTTTAATACTCTTAATCTCAAAGAAATGCTTTGCATATTTTTGAAACAATGATACATTTTCACCTAATGATCTCTCAATCAAACGCCTACATATGTTTTCTGTTTCATCCTTACAAAATCATTGCTCTATTTTATATATCCTGACTTTTTAAGAATTTCTATACTAGGAGGAACTAAATCATATTCACTCAATTTATCAATGGGAATCCATTCTAATCTTTCAATATTTTGGTTCTCACCTATCATTAATTCACCACCAACATAATCATAAAGTGAGTCAAGATATATGAATTGTTTCTTTTCACCATCTAAATCATTTTTTATTTCTGTTCTCCAACCAAAGTTTTGATTAGTTTCAATATCAATACCTGATTGTTGTTTAACTATTTCTTTTGTAGCTTCTTCTGGACTCTTTCCTTCAGCTACTTCTCCACCAAATATATACCAAGTCTCTTTATATGGCAACGATTCGTCAGGTTTTTTCCTCATTAGAATATTGCCATCATGCTCAATAATAGCAATATTCAATACTTTAGTTTTCATTTTTGACTCCTTATAATTCTTTTCTTCAAATAAGGAGCATAGTAATCATAATATTGTTCTTGTAAGTCTGGTAATTGCCAATCTTGACCTGTAGCTACTTTTCTACAATTAGCACTGCCACAAGAACATTCTAGCTCATAATCACTATCATCTAATAATCCATAATCTTGCGTTATTTCTTCTCCTACTTTAATATCTCTCATTGCAACACAAGTTATCTCACCACTCAACCCACAATTTGCATCACAAGAATGATTAACATAAACTTTTTGTTTTACAAAATCTTCTTCAGTTCTAGCACCTAACCAATAATCTTCAGTAATAGGCCATAACCCATCTGGACACTCACCTGGTTTATAATTAAAAGCTTCTTCCTTCTTCATTAGCTCGCCACCACGAATATAAATCATTTCACCTTTATTGATGTCTTGAATTGCAAAGGTACCTTTATCACATAAACTATGATTTCTTATTTCAGTCTTTGCTGACACTATTGACTTCATATTACATACCTCCAATGTTCTATAAATTTTGTTTCTCTCATATTAAATTATACCAGTTTTTACAACTTTTAGGAATACATATGACTAAATTAAATGAGCTAGAATATCCTGCTTTTATGATGCCAACCTTCAGACAGAACAGCTGATTATTTTGCTTATTCTTTTATTTATAAGGACTAAATAACCTTACAAATGATTTATATGCAAAACGATATACCAATTAAACTAAAAAAGGCCTTCATTTCCAGCCTTTTAACAAACATAATTATGAGTTGAATTTATGCAAACAAATTGCAAACATTTTGGTGTTTTCTTCACATTCTCTCTTGTACAAAAAGCTCACAAACCCTTATATTATAACTACTTTCCACAACATTGCTTGTATTTTTTCCCACTTCCACATGTACAAGGATCATTGCGACCTATTTTGTCTGATTTTTTAGGTCCTGAAGCTATATGGTCTTTGCCATCATTAGCTATCTTATTTTTTACTACTTCTTTTCTTTCTATATTTTGCTTTATTTCAGCTCTTGAAAGGAATGTAGTCACTTCTTTGTCAATACTTTGCATCATTCTGTCAAACATTTCGTAACCTTCTATTGTATATGCTTGAAGAGGGTCTTCCTGTCCATAACTACGGAGTCCAATTCCTTCTCGTAAATGTGACATAGTATTAATATGCTCAGTCCAGTATTTATCTATGACATTAAGTTCAATAACTTTTTCGAACTCTCCAGATATTTCAGTTGGTACACTTTTAATTTTATTTTCATATTCTTCAACTATTCTGTCATGCATAATATCTGTGATTTCTTCAGGCTTTTTGTTAAACATTTCATTTTTATCAATATCTCTTCTTAGAAAATTTTCATTTACATAAGTTATTATTTCTTCAACATCTGATTCACTTAATTTATTGTCTTCAGTAATATGTGAATTAACTAAGTCCATAACATGATTTTTCATAGTATTGAGTACTGTATCATGAATTGACTCATTATCAAGTATTTCATTTCTTTTACTATAGATAAGTTCTCGTTGATTATTCATAACATCATCATATTGTAATAATTGCTTTCTGATATCAAAGTTATTACCTTCAACTCTTGCTTGGGCTGTTGCGATAGCATTACTAAAAGTTTTTGACTTAATTGATTGGTCTTCTTGAAGCCCTAATGTTTGCATTAATCTTTTAGCTCTATCACTTCCAAAGCGAACCATTAACTCATCTTCCATTGAAACAAAGAATTGAGTCATACCAGGGTCTCCCTGTCTACCTGATCTACCACGTAGCTGATTATCAATACGGCGAGATTCATGACGTTCTGTACCAAGTACACATAGTCCACCTAGTTCTTTTGTTTCATCAGTAAGTTTAATATCCGTTCCACGCCCTGCCATATTAGTAGCAATTGTTATTGCTCCTTTTGTACCAGCATTAGCAATTATTTCAGCTTCTCTTGCATGGTTTTTAGCATTTAATACTTCATGAGGTATTTTTCTTTTTCTAAGTAATGAACTTATAAGTTCGTTTGTTTCAATTGCAATAGTACCAACAAGTACTGGTTGACCCACTTTATATCTATCTTCTATTACATTAACTAACGCACTATATTTACCATTTTGGGTTGTATATACTAAATCTGGTTCATCACTTCTTATTACTGGTTTGTTTGTAGGAACTTGAATTACGTACATATTATATATATTTCTAAACTCTTCTTCTTCTGTTTTTGCTGTACCAGTCATACCTGATAGTTTCTTATACATTCTAAACAAGTTTTGGAATGTTATAGTTGCCATTGTTTTTGTTTCTTGTTGTATTTTTACGCCTTCTTTAGATTCTATTGCTTGATGCAACCCTTCACTAAAAGCACGCCCTTTCATTAAACGTCCTGTGAACTGGTCAACTATTACTACTTCACCATCTTGCACAACATAATCAACATCTCTATGCATTGAATAATTTGCTTTTAATGCTTGTGTTATGAAATGAACTATTTCAGTATTTTCTACATCATAAAGGTTGTTTAAGTTAAAGTTTTTTTCAGCTTTCTTAACACCCTCTTCAGTAAGTGAAACACTTTTAGTTTTTTCGTCATATAAGTATTCTTGCTCTTTTTTTAGTAACTTAGAAAAATGGTCAGCATCATTATAAAGTGATACACTTTTTAATTCTCCTCCAGATATAATAAGTGGTGTTCTTGCTTCATCAATTAGAATTGAATCCACCTCATCAACAATACAGAAATTTAATGGTCTCTGTACTCTATTTTCAGCTTTAACTACCATGTTGTCACGTAGATAATCAAATCCTATCTCATTGTTTGTTGAGTATAAAATATCACAATCGTATTGTTCTTTCTTTTCTTTAGGTGATAAGTCTCTTGTGTTTAGTCCAACTGTTAGACCTAAAAATCTAAAGACATCTCCTACATAGTGTCCAGAGTCACGTCCTGCAAGATATTCATTAACCGTAACAATGTGTACTCCCAATCCACTAAGGGCATTTAAATATGCTGGTAAGGTTGCCATTAATGTTTTACCTTCACCAGTTTTTAATTCTGCAATATTTCCATGATGAAGTGCAAGTCCTCCTAGTATCTGAACATAATATGCTCTTTCTCCAAATACTCTAAAACCTGCTTCTCTTATTGTTGCAAACGCTTCAACAAGGATATCATCAAGTGTTTCTCCATTTGCCAATCTATCTTTGAATATAGCAGTTTTAGCTTTAAGCTCATCATCACTTAATTTTTGGTACTCTTCATCTAAATCATCGATTGCATCAGCAATTTTAGAAAACTTTTTTAGTTCCTTATATTCATGATCAAAAAATCTTTTTAATATTCCCATAATATCTCCTCATAAAGTATATTATACCAAGAATAAAATAAGAATTAAAGTACTTTTGCCTTATAAGAGAAAAGATATTGCTATTGCAATACCTCATTATTCACTTTCAATTATTCCGTAATGTCCATCAGTTCTCTTATATACTAATGAAGCTTTTAATGTATCAGCATCTTTAAATAAGTAGAATTGATGTCCTATTAGTTCCATTTGTAAGATTGCTTCTTCCTCACTCATAGGTTTTACTTCAATCTTCTTTCTTTTTACTATTGTAGGTTCATCATCTTCGTAGTCTTCTATATAATCTAATATAATATCTTTTGTTTCTTTATCTTTTAATTTCTTAGACTGTAATTTAGTCTTATTCTTTCTTATTTGTCTTTCAATCTTGTCTACTATTATATCAATTGCAGCATACAAGTCATCTTGTGTTTCTTCTGCTCTTAATATAAAGTTTTTCAAAGGAATTGTAATTTCTACTTTCTGACTATAGTTTTTTACGTTAATTACAACAGTTGCTTTTGCATTTTCGGAGTCTTCTATGTACTTATCTAGTTTAGTTAGTTTCTCCTTGATATAGTCATTGATTGCTTGGGTAACTTTTACTTTGTCACCACGAACTAATATGTTCATTAAATCATCCTCCTGTATTTATTTTAACATATTATGAGAAAAAAAACTACTATTTTACAGTAGCTATTTCTTTTAAAACGACAACATCTAATGCTTGATAACCTTTAGCTGTTTCTAATAAGTTAAACTCAACATATTGTCCTTCTGTTAATGTTTTGTAACCATCCTGTCCTATTGCTGAATAATGTACAAATATATCTTCTCCTTCTTTATAATCGATAAATCCATACCCTTTTTCATTATTGAACCATTTTACGCGACCTCTCATAAAAACTCCTCACCTTCTTTTTAATTCTTTTACTTCTATTTATGAGCTCATGCACAACTTACTTATGCTCATATATCATAACAAATAATTAACCACTTGGAATATTCTTGGTCTTCAAATGTTAATTTCAGTCCTTAAACTATTATATGCTGTCATAAAGTGACATTTTTCGACTTTTAAAAAAGTGGAATTTACATATCAGTCACATTAATATTTTTTTTATAAAAAAATATTATATTATAATTATGAGGTGCGTTTATGAAGCAGGCATTTTTAGATAATTCGATATCTTTAATAACAAAACATAACAAATCTGTCTCTCTTGATGACATTGAAAAGATTAGGTATGGATTGGAAGGAGTATATTTGACTATTTTTAAATTAGCTATAATATTCATAATGGCAATCATATTTGGAATTATAAAAGAGGTTCTCTTGTTATTATTAGCATATAACATACTTAGGTTTTTTGCATTCGGGTTTCATGCTAATTCTAGTAATGAGTGTTTAGCTCTTTCGATAGGGATGTTCTTAGTATTACCACTTGGAGTATTTACTAATTTGATTTTGCTAGACTTTGCTCCTCTAATTTGTTTTGTATGTTTAATTGGGTTTTTGTTTTTCTCACCTAGTGACACAGTCAAAAGACCTTTACCAAATAAAAAGAAACGTATTATCCGAAAAACTATTTCTTCTTTTTTAGTATTTATATATGCACTTATATGTGCGTTTTCGAATAACACTTTATTAATTAATCTTCTTGTACTTGCTGTAATTATTGAGTTTGTGATGATTAATCCTATTACTTATAAAGTATATGGACAACCTTATAATAATTATAAGACTTATTAATGATTGTATATCTTTGGATATTCAATAAAAAAAGAGAAAGGAGAAACAAACATGAAAAAGAATATTGCTAGAGGTCTTGCTGCTCTTGGTATGTTAGTTGCTGGAGTTGCAAGTGTAGGATGTGTATTTTTAATAGCTGATGAACCTAAAGCACCAAAATCATTAATTGATTAATAAAGCTGAATTTGCGAGAATAGTTAGCAAAAAAATGACCACAATTTATATAATTGGAGTCATTTTATTTTTTTTAATTATCATTTTTTGGATTGTAAATTACTCTTTGACTAAAATACTTATTATCAATTGTTGTTTCATTGGTGAAAGCATCATTTATTGATATCATTCTGTCTACAAAATACAATCCTTTACCTCTATTTTCACCTTTGCTACTAAACCCCTTTTCTTTTATTCTTTTTAAGTCAGGTGTTGTTTTAAATGTATTGCAAATTACAACATTCAACAAATCATTTTTGACATAGAATTCTATTGATATGACTTTTTCTTTACTTTCTAAACTAGATTCAATAGCATTATCTAAATAAATACCAATTAAATTACAAAATAATTTTTCATCATTTTTTCTTATATTACTTAACAGTTTATATATAGACTTACTTGTATCAATTGATATTAATATATTGTTCTTTTTTGCTATCATTATTTTATAGTATAGAATTCCTTTTATTGGACCTTTAGGAATATTTTTAAGATCTACCATATAAATATTATTAATTTCATTAAAATTTCCTATAATATTATTGATATATTCTTGAACTTCTTTATTTTCTATTTTCATATAACTCAATGTTGCTAATTGATTCTTGTGTTCGTGATTATCAAACTGTATCTTTTCCACTATCTCTTCAAAGTCCTGAATATATTCTAGTAAATTATCATATTTATCATTAGTTCTCTGCGTTTTAACATGTTCATACATATTAACTGCTGCTAAAACAATAATAAATAACATAACTAATATATTTACAAAATACTCTATGTTTGATGAATACTTTAATGCTAAATTATAAAATAATATGATTAGTGCTAATATTATTAATATAAAGAAAATTAGCCTATCATAATTGCTTTTGTTAATTTTGATAATAAAACCATTTAGAAATATTTTTACCTGTTTAACATCACTTATCAAGCATCCTATTAATCCTGTTGATATATTACTCATTATCTGGATTACTTCATTTCCTCTTAAAGTATCAAGGTCAGTAAACTGCAATATAATTGTACAACAAACAGTATCTGCAAACATGTAAATTATCATTGTTAATGATATAGTTAGTAGGGCGATTGATATTTCAATATTGAATACATACTTATAAATTATTATCATTAATAAATAAGTTATTAAGGCATTTAGCATACTATATTCTATGTTATATAAGCAAGTCATGATGAATGGATACAGCAACATTAAAATAAAAGTTTTTGCTATTGAAGTATTAATTTTGACACTTAAAATATTCTTTGTTATTAGCATAAAGAATATACAAGTTATAGAGCAGGAGATAAAAGTACTAATAGTTAGCGACAAGCTTTATCACTTCATTTCTTTTACATTTTGCTATATCTTCTATTTCAGTACCATTTTTAAAGATAACTCTATTACTGGTTAAATCAACTTCTTTAATTTGTTCAATATTAACTAATACACCTTTATTAATCTTAATAAACCTACCATCCAGTTCTGCCTTTAAGTTCTTTAAAGACTTGCTAATCTTAGATTCATTATAAGAAGTAACTACTTTGCAGTTTTTATTAGCCTTCTCTTTTTCAATATATAAAATATGCTTATATTCTATTTTCTTAACTATTCTATTAAATTCATAAGTTAAACATTTTTCTTTATGGTCATAATGACTTCTTATTCTAGTTAAGTCTTGTTTTAACTTAGTTTCACAATTGTCCATTTTATTTATGAAGTCCATGATAAATAGACGATTACCTAAGGCATCGTATTTATATTCGTTATATGCAGTTATTATTAAAATAATACTAGTCCAGTCTTCATATTCCTCTCTTATCATTCTTGTTATATCTAATCCTGAACCATCTGGCATTTGAATATCTAAAATATATACTTTAAAGCCGATTTCTTTCTTAATCATATCCTTTAAACCATCATCATAATTATGAAATACTGTACATTCATATTCTACATCAGATTTCATCATATAATCATCGATGATATGCCTAACTTTCTTTGAAAATTCCACATTGTCATCACATATTATAAAATTTATCATCTCTATAGCCTCCCTTTTTTACGCTATCTATATATTACCATATTTTGGGAATTATCTAAACAAATTTAGACTTTTTATACGCTTTTTTGTCAAAAGAAAAAAGCATATTTTATGCTTTTAATTTTCGTTACCTTTAACTCTGCTTTTGCTTCCTTTTTATCTTTTTTAGACCCTTTTTTTCTAACTCTTTAACCTTAATACTCATCTTCTCGGAGATTATACCTGTATGTAGTACAAATAACAGTACAAATACTAGTAAAACCATGTATATTACCAGACCTTTTTCGGGGTCACCTAATGCATAAAAGATAGATGCGATTGAGAATAAGGACGCTATTCCATAAATAATTAGGACTGTTTTAATTTGCGAATTTGTTATACGCAAGAATTGATGATGGAAATGGTCTTTATCAGCTGTTGCTATAGATTTTTTCAAAAGTATTCTTCTTATTATAGCAAATAAAGTATCTAATATAGGAACAGCTAATATTAATATAGGTACTATTAATGAAGTTAGCATTGTTCCTTTATATCCAAGTATAGATATAATAGATATAATAAATCCTAGAAAGTAAGCTCCTGCATCACCTAACATAACTTTTGCTGGATGAAAATTATGAAGTAAGTATCCTAATGTTGAACCTAGCATTACAAATGTTAATATTATTGGAAGAGTATCTATTTGTCCTTGACAGAAAGCGATGATACCTATAGTAAGAAAGAATATAGAGCAGATACCACTACTTAGTCCATCTAAACCATCTATAAGGTTTATTATATTCATGCATGCTACTATAAAAAATACTGTTATTGGATAAGAGAAGATTCCAAACTCCATAGAAAATCCAAATGCTGTTATGTTTTCTATTATAATATTTCCATAAAAAATTACAATTAGTGCTGCTACTACTTGTCCAGCTAGTCTTGCCAATGCTGATATTGGTTTAAGGTCATCAAAAAATCCCATTAGGAATGTAATAATACTTCCTATTAATATGGAGTTCATTTGAAGACTTGGTTCTCCAAAAAGCATGTATCCTAACAAGAATCCTGCAAATATACCTACTCCACCTATACGTGTTATTATCCCCTTATGTATGTCTCTTTCTCCAGGTTCTTTATGTGCACCTAAATGTAGTCCTAATTTAATTACATAGGGCATTATTAGTGCTACAAAAATGAAGCAAACTAGAACTATTATTAAAACTTTGTCTAAATAATTATTAAACATATAAACCACCTACTAGTCATTATACCATGTATAGCTATTATTGTATATTATCATGCAAAATACTGTTATTTTATTGATTATGCATATCTTATTTTTGATTCAAGAACTCCCAAATACAACTCGTTATTTCAACTTCGTTATCTTTACATTCATCTACTAATTTATTTTCAACATACCCTTGACCATTAATTATTAATCGTAAGTCTAACTTTTGATTATTATAAATAAAATCTAGTATATCTGGTATATATTCATCATTTACATCATGTATTATAAAGATGAGGTTTTTAAAATGTTCGTCTTTTATGTCTAAATCCTTAAGTGTGAATCCTTTTTGAAAGAATTCTTCATCTGGACATTCTTTGTCTGTGTAGTCAACAGAATAATGACAACTTGCATAATCGCAGAATTTATCATCTGGACAATAATTCTCTGAATGATATTCACAGCTATAGAGATAATTTACTTCTATATATGGCACATTTTCAAATATTTTTCCCCAAATTTATCAACTAACAGTTCTTCTAGGATTTCTTCAGCACCATGCATAACATTCTCATAAATATTATATCTAATATCATTAGATTCATCCTTAAGCTCTGAGTAATTAATCCAAATATTTCGTGGATTACCAGACTTATCAATATACTCTAATACCCAATCAGTACATTTTTTTGCTAGAATTATTGGAAAAGGATTACAAGGACTAGTATCTTTGCTAATAATTTTCCAATTTCCTAATTGTTTATCCAAAAAAGCTCTATTATCCTCTATATATCTTGTGGTCTCTGAATCCCTTAAATCTGATATCACATATAATGCTAAAGTTATCATTAATATTGGGAATAATAGATATTTTTTTTTGTTAGATTTTGCTTTTTCTTCCATTATAGTACTCCTCATAATATAGTCACCTTGTTATTTTATCTGAATTTGGCATGTTTCTTTTATTTCTTAAATTGCCAGCTATTGCAAAGACTGCTAAGGCTGCAAAAGGTAATACACTGGTTGCAGTCATTGATTTGTCTTGTTTTGTTTCTTTATATTCTAAATCTTCAGCATAGATTGATATCTCTTCACTTTGATTTTTCACTATATATGTATAACCACTCTCTTGAAAACTATATTCACCTTTTATAAATTCTTTTGTTGCAGCAGCAATACTAATCCCTAATGTGCCTGCTATAATAAAAGCTGCAATTCTTTTTGTAACAAGAGTTAGATTTTGCTTTTCTTTTATAAATTCTGTTATCTTGTCACTAACATTTATTTGCATTTTATTATTACCTAATATAATTTTACCATAAAACGATTGATGATAATAGTTTTAACTTTTATTTACATAGAAAAACTTAGAATTTATCTAAGCATTATTTTGTTATTGGTCGATTAAATTTAGATTACTAAGCATAATACCACAACCTTCAGCTACGCATGTTAATGGGCTTTCAGCAATATATACTGGTACTTTTAGTTCTTCTTCAAGTAATTCAGTAAATCCATTTAGTAAAGCTCCTCCTCCAGTTAATACAATACCTTTATCCATAATATCTGCGGATAATTCTGGTGGAGTATTTTCTAATACTTGTTTAGTGGCTTTAATTATTTCTATAGCAAGTGGAAGTAATGCTTCTTCTATTTCTTTAGCATTTATTTCTTCTGTATGTGGAAGGCCACTAGTAATGTTTCTTCCTTTTATTGTGATTTTCTTATTTTTATCACCTTTATATACTGTTCCTATATTGGTTTTTACTTCTTCTGCAGTTCTTTCACCAATTAAAAGTTTATATTTATTTCTAACATATTCAATTATGGCACTGTCAAAATTATTACCTGCAATCTTTATTGAATTGCTTGTTACTATTCCTCCTAAAGATAAGATAGCTATATCAGTAGTTCCTCCTCCAATATCAATAACCATACTACCACTTGGTTTTGATATATCAAGTCCTGCTCCTACTGCTGCTACCTTTGGTTCTTCTTCAATGAATACTTTCTTGGCTCCAGTTCTTTCAGCAGCCTCTCTTATAGCATTTTTTTCCACAGATGTAATATTAGCTGGGCAACATATTAAAACTCTAGGTTTTGAGAATATACTTGTCCCTTTAACCATACTTATAAAATGATTTAACATTGTTTCTGTATATTCAAAATCAGCTATTACTCCATCTTTAAGTGGTTTTATAGCTTTTACTTTTCCTGGAGTTCTACCCAACATATTATTAGCTTCATTACCTACAGCTAGTATTTGCATAGTGTTAGCATCTATTGCTACTACAGTTGGCTCATTTAATACTATTCCTTCTCCTTTTATGTATATTAGTACATTTGCTGTTCCTAAATCTATTCCAATATCTTTCATTATCATCCCTCTTTTAATTTTTCATACTTACTTTTTGTAGATTGTCCTCCTCTAATATGTCTTATGTCTATATGATTTTGAAATATTTTATCCACTTCTTTATGTAGTTTTGGATTTAATTCAAGGAGTCTTTCTTGTAAATCTTTATGGACTGTACTCTTGCTAACCTTAAATAATTTGGCAATATTTCTTACAGTATCTTCTGTCTTAATAATATAATCTGCCTCTTTTAATATTCTATCAATAATTAATTTATTCATTTTTATCCCTCTATAAAGTATATAGAGAACTATTTTAATTATTCATTAAAAAAGGAGTTTATAATACTACAACTCTTTTATAGTTTTATCATATAGTTTTTCTGGGTTAACATATTTGCCATTATGTATTACTTCAAAATGTAATTTATTTGGAATATCTGCAAATATTTTAGCAGTGCCACTTTTACCAATTATTTGGTTTTGTGTTATTGCATCACCTTCTGAAACTTTAACATCTGTTAAACTATGATAAATACTAATTAAGTTACTATCATGCCTTATTTCTACTGTTTTTCCTAATATCTCATTATCAGTAACTTTAATAACTGTTCCTTCTAGTATAGATATTACTTCAAATTCAGTATCGCAAGTATAGCTTATTCCTGAGTTTTGCATATAAGTATCTTCATAGTAAATTATAGAGTTTTCTTGGGAACTATTTTCTGCCTTATAGTCATAGTAACCTTTTTCTACTTTAACATTAGGATTTGTAAATGGTTTTACTATCTTAGTCTCACTGTTTGTTGATAAGACTGGTATTGTAAAATCAAATATTGCTCCTGATACATATGTTAAGTCTTCATTATTTGTTGCTACTCCATTGTAACTTATTGTAGTTACCCACATGAGTCCTACAACTATCATTAAATACATCATTGGTAATACAAATGGCTTTAGTTTCATCTTCTTTTTCATATAAAAATCACCTCAATAATACGATGTACCATTAAAGTGATTTTATACATAATTTATTTTATTTTATGCTAAAAATATATCTGCAATCATGTTGGTTATTAAGTATATTAAGCAAAATGCTATAAGAATGTACATTATATTTGCTTGAATATTTCGATTTTTTTTAAACATTCCATTAATATTTAGAGAATCCATTGCGTAGACAACAATTGGTGTTACTATTATATAAACTATTAATTTAATGTCCATTATTAATCTCCATTATATTCGTCTATTTTTGCAACTCTTCTGTGGTGTCTTGGATTTGGAGAATATTTTGTTTTTAAGAATGTTTCTATTATTGCAAAAAGACGACTATCACTTAGTTCATAACTTAAGGCTATTACATTTGCGTTATTATCAACACGAGTTAGTCTTGCTTCTTCTTTTGAACTAACTTTGGCACATCTAACTCCTTTTATTTTATTGCAGGCAATACTCATTCCTATACCTGTTCTACATACTAAAACACCAAAATCAATATCATTTTTTGCTACTGCTTTACCTAATGCAAAAGCAAAATCAGGATAGTCATCTAGTGGATCTAATACCTTTGGACCATAGTTTACTACATCATATCCTATATTTTTTAAAAAATTGGTTATTTTTTCATTGAACTCCATTCCTCGATGATCATTAGCAATTCCTATTTTCATAAATACCTCCATTTATATTATTATACAATGATTTTTATATTTTTATATGAAAAAAGAAGATTAATCTTCTTTTGTTTCAAATCCATATTTTTTGTTAAACTTATCAACTTTACCTGTATGTGATGTTCTAGATTGAGTATTTGTATAAAATGGATGACATTTTGCACAAACTTCAACACTGATATTCTCACTTGTTGAACGTGTTACGAACTCATTTCCACATGCACATTTTACTGTTGATTCTTTATAGTTTGGATGAATATTTGCTTTCATATTTATCTCCTTCCGCCATGATTAATGTTAATCATAGTAATTAATTCTTGTATATTATAGCAATCTATATTTGTTTTTGCAACACTAATTTGTTTAATATTGGTAATTTTGATATTATTTTGTATGTAATGAACAGTGTTAATGCTCCAGGGATTAACAATATTCCTAACAATTCAAATGTAACAAGACCTTTTTTATTTACTTTGTTCATACTATCCTCACTAGTAAAGTTTATAATTATTTATTGGTAAAGTCAACTGTTTATTTTTAAAAGAAAAAGAGTTATTACTCAAACTTATAATTAAAATACTATCTAATCTTTAAGTACAAATAAATTAATAATTCTATTAAGTTCATTCTTATCAATTGGTTTAGACATATACTCATTTAAACCC
>JGI994J12354_10000779_pt1 | contig 32102 bp, 27 predicted proteins | sample IntmicLarv3ML3BL_FD_12354 | JGI IMG/M metagenome (IMG submission 12354) | reverse complement strand
TTAAAGCCAACCCAGGGGTAGCGGCGGCTCGACGCCGGAAGGTCGTCAACCGTGATTTTGTCCAAAAGCTTTCTGCGGCTTGTCGCCTGCTTAGACTTGGATTTGTTCGCCGAAAAGCGCTGAATAAAGCTTTGCAGCTCCTCAATTTTTTGCTGTGCGGCTTTGTTCTGGTCCTTCAAAAGCTTCTGTATAAGCTGGCTGGATTCATACCAAAAGTCGTAGTTACCGACATACATTTTAATTTTTCCAAAGTCGATATCGACAATGTGGGTGCAGACATTGTTTAAGAAATATCTGTCATGCGACACGACAATAACCGTACCTTCATAGTCCATCAAAAACTCTTCAAGCCACACAACGCTGTTAAGGTCAAGGTTGTTGGTCGGCTCGTCAAGCAGGATTATGTCAGGCTTTCCAAAAAGCGCCTGCGCAAGCAAAACCTTAACCTTTTGCCGTGGGTCAAGCGAAGCCATCTCGCTCTCATGAAGCTCTGTCGCAAGACCAAGCCCTTGCAAAATGCGCGAGGCTTCCGACTCTGCCTCCCAGCCGCCCATTTCAGCAAACTGCTCCTCAAGCTCCGCCGCGCGAATGCCATCCTCGTCGGAAAAATCTTCCTTTTCGTAAATGGCGTCCTTTTCCTTGCCGCATTCATAAAGCTTCATGTTGCCCATGATAACAGTTTCCATAACGGAATATTCATCATACATGGTCTGGGTCTGTTTTAGAACAGACATTCTTGCCTTCGGATCTATGTGCACAGAGCCGCTGCTCGCTTCAAGCTCGCCGGACAAAATGCGAAGGAAGGTGGACTTTCCGGCGCCGTTTGCGCCGATAATTCCATAACAGTTTCCGCTTACAAATTTTAGGTCAACCTGCGAATAAAGCGCCTGACCGCCAAATTGAAGGCTAAGATTTTCAACAGTTATCATTTAATATCTCCTTAAATTTTTACCGGGACACGAGAAAAACATTCTCGTCCTCCACAAAGTTTTTAACACTGTAGCAAATAAGTATATTGTCGATGCCGGACTCTTTGATATAGTCCGAAAGGCTGTGCCTGTAATACCTCAAATCAATAATATGAATCTCGGAAAAATGCGAGATCAGAAACGGGCTTAGGCTATCCATATATGAATCGCGAATTATCAGAAGGGAAGGCGCGGTCTCATTTTCGGTTTCGATAACAAGCCGCGGCGTGTTTCCGCCGAAAAAATAAGCGTATTTGTCCTTTGTTTCCAAAGCTGCCTCGTCATATATAAGCCCAGCAACAGCCGCCCCATCGGGATAATTTGTAACCGTTACGCCGGACGGCTCTGTATACACCGAAATTGCGTCCGCAGATACCCAGGTAAAGCCGGAGACTGAATAAGCCGTGCCATAAAATGCTTTAGACACAACCCTCTGATTATATTCCGAAAGCTCATTATAGTCAAGCCCCATAGTCTCCATAATCGCCGCATAGCCGTAGTAAGCGCCATGCATGGTCCAGTGGTGGTCGGTGCGATAGTAAATATCCTCATCCCTGTGCGCATAAAGCGCGGAATAAATGTCTATATTAACGCTGCCAAGCCTTGTGTAGGCATAGTCAATAACCTCGCGCTGGCTTTCGTTCGGCGCGTTCGCCGGAAGCTTAAAGCTCCAAATTTCGGAGGCAGAGGGTACAAGAGCAAAATAAACCGGAATCTCAGTATTTTCTAAAAGCGTTTCGATTGCCGAAAGCTTAAAGTCCAAACTGGAAAGCTCAGGTGCGAAAAAAGGCTCGATAAGCGAGCCATCGCCGCAGAGATACACGCCGTTATTCTCATCCCGTCCGCTCAAAATTTCGCTTCGCGCTTTAAGCGTCACCCAAGAATCGCGAAAGGGGAACTGGTCGGTTACATAGCTTTCAAATTCAGAAATATATTTCCCGGAAAAAAGGGCAGAAAAGCTAAACTTCGGCGAAGATTGCAGCGCACGATTTTCCTGCTCCGAAAAAGCTTTGTCAGGAGTTATAATGAAAAGAGCCATAAAAACCGCGATAAAGCCAAGGAAAAGCACAATTTGAACCCATATTGCTTTTTTATTCATATCGGCTCTCCTTAAAATCTAAAGTAAAGAAACGGGTTGTAGCTTGAATTTACAAGATACGCCGTTGACAAAGCAAGCACCAAGGCAAGCAAAACCGGCGTTAAAACCGCCGAAAGGCGAGGGGGAAGCTTTGCATAAAGCATTCTGCCAAGCGGAGTGCAGGCAATAGCGCCGACAAGAAGCATGAGTGCGTAGTTTTTTAGATAGTAAAAATCCGCAGCGCTCGCAAATAAGCCGCCAAACCCCAACATCGACTTGTAATAAACCACTGCCTGCGAAACGCCCTCAAGGTCAAAAAGCACCCAGCCGAAAATCGCGACAAGAAGGGCATAAGCATGAGCTATCGCCGCCGGCACTTTAGAGAGCGCCTTCAGCAAGAAAGCCTTCTCAAGCATTAGGAAAGCCGCATAATAAAGTCCCCAGAGAAGAAATGTCCAGTTTGCCCCGTGCCAAAAACCTGTGAGCGCCCAGACAACAAGCAAGTTGAAAAACTGCCGAGAAATCCTGCGGCGGTTTCCACCAAGCGGAATGTAAACATAGTCACGAAACCATGTGCCAAGGCTGATATGCCATCTGCGCCAAAAATCTGTGACGCTTTTTGAGATATATGGATAGTTAAAGTTCTCCAAAAACTCAAAGCCAAGCATCCGCCCAAGACCGATAGCCATGTCGCTATATCCAGAAAAATCAAAATAAATCTGCATCGAAAACGCAATGATGCCAAGCCATGCGCCAAGGGTGCTAAGCTCGCCCAAAGCAGCGCCGGAATAAATGTCCCAAAGCAGCCCAACATTGTTTGCAATAAGCACCTTTTTTCCAAGTCCCACAACAAAGCGCCGAACGCCCGAGGCAAACTGCTCCGCGCTTGTCGCGCGAAAATTTAGCTGGTCGGCAATGTCCTTATACCTGATGATGGGTCCTGCGATAAGCTGCGGAAAAAGCGCCACAAAGGTTCCGAAGGAAATAAAGCTGCGTTCCACATTCGCATCGCCGCGGTATAAATCAATGGGATAGCTCATCGTTTGGAAGGTATAGAAAGAAATTCCGATAGGAAGCGCCAGCCCAAGAAAGGGCACGGAAACGCCCGGAATGAGGCTGAGCGTTTCAGCAAAAAGGTCATAATATTTGAAAAAGCCAAGCAGGGCAAGGTTTATGACAATTGTTATGACAAGAATTTTCTTAGCCTTAGGCTTTTGCGCCCTGTGCCGCTCGATTAAAAGACCGCTGAAATAGTTTATCGTGATAGAAAACAGCATCAGAAGTATGTAAACAGGCTCACCCCAGCCATAAAAAATCAAGTTTACGACAAAAAGGATAAAATTTCGGAAACGGATTGGAACTATATAATAAATCGCCAAAACCACCGGCAAATATATAAACATGAAAATAAGGCTGGAAAAAACCATGGAAGCCTCCAAAAAAATTATTGTTCGTCAGGATTAAAGCTGCCTAGGGGGTTTGCGTTTGCCGCAATCCTAAGCTCAGCATTGTCAACGTGTGTGTAAATCTGCGTGGTGTTTAGATGCTCGTGACCCAAAAGCTCCTGAAGCGTGCGCACATCAACGCCGTTTTGCAGCATTAGCGTTGCCGCCGTGTGCCTCAGCTTGTGCGAGGAATATTTTGTGGAATCAAGCCCGGCTTTCAAAAGGCTCTTTTTCACCATGCTGTGAACAGCAGCGCGGCTCATCCTCGCTTTTCGATATGAGAGAAAAAACGTGCTTTTGTCATCGGTTTTGATGTTCTTTCGTATTGGGATATAATTATTTATAGCCTGCGCCGTGGCATCGTTTAGATACACAATGCGCTCGCGGTTGCCTTTGCCGAGCACTCTGATGCAGTCGGGTCTTAAATCAGAAATGTTAAGCCCCACAATTTCCGAAATTCGCAAACCGCAGTTTAGAAAAATGCATATGATACAAAAGTCGCGCTCCTTGTTTTTGCCATCCACGCAGGAGAGAAGGTGGCGGCTTTCCTCAAGCGTTAGGTATCTGGGAAGTGATTTTGGAATTTTGGGCGAGTCAAGGTCCTGCACGGGATTTTCAGACATTAGCTTCGCTTTGTTAACCAGATATTTGTAAAAGCTGCGTATTGTTGCAATCTTCCGGGCGCGCGTGGTTGCGCTAAGTCCAAATTCGCGCTGGCTGCTCTTGTGATTTTTCACACGGTCGCGGCTTAGATAGGAGAGATATTCGTAAATCTCCGTAAGCGTGACCTTTGAGAGAAAATCGACATCTATGTCGTCTATCGGTACCTCTTCGATATCTATGTCGCGAGGAACTTGTCCGCGGCAAATTTTAAGAAACCGAAACAGCGTGCGCAGATCCAGATAGTATTCATCCACGGTCTTTTTAGAATGACCTTTAATTGTTTCGTGATACACCAAAAAATCATGCAAAATCTTTGGCGCATCGCTTCGATAGTCCATCAGGGCGCACCTCGGCAAAAAAATTTTGTTTAATCATTTTACAACGTAAGAGGTTTTTAGTCAACAAAAGTAGTGCATATTATAATTGAAATTCTATTTACAGCTATAAATTTTTGCACAAAAGTTAGAAAATTAAATTTTGCAAGAAAAGGTAGTGCAAAATTTCATAATTAGTGATATTATTACTATCGTAATTAAAATAGAGCGAAGAAACCGATTGCTAACATAAGGAGATTTATTATGAAAGAATTTAAAATTGCCGACAGAATGGATTTAGTCCACTCTGACATCCGCGGACCCCTGTTTATCGAGGCGAACAGAATGGCAGCAGAGGGAGCGTCCATCCTTCGCCTAAACACCGGCAACCCGGCAACCTTTGGCTTTGGAATGCCGGACAGCGTGAAGAACGCGCTTATAGAAAATCTCGACAAGGCAATTGGTTATTGCGATGTAAAAGGCATGCCGGAGGCTCGCCGGGCTATATATGAATATCACGCAGGCAAGGGAATAAAGAACATTTCCCCCGAGAGCATCTACATCGGAAACGGTGTCAGCGAGGTCGCATATCTGGCGGTTACATCCCTGATAAACGCAGGCGACGAGGTGCTTATCCCCATGCCCAGCTATTCGCTTTGGACAAATCTGTGCCACCTTGCGGATGCAAAGCCCGTTCATTATCTCTGTGACGAGCAGTCAAACTGGTATCCCGACCTTGCAGATTTAAGAAAAAAGATAACACCAAAAACCAAAGCTCTTCTCATAATAAACCCCAACAACCCAACCGGAGCCCTATATCCCAACGAAATTTTGCAAGAAATGATGCAAATTGCGCATGAAAATAACCTGATTGTATTTTCTGACGAAATCTATGACAGACTGCTTCTTGACGATGCGGAGCACACCTCCAGCGCGGCTCTCGCGCCGGATGTTACATGTATAACCTTCAACGGTCTTTCAAAATCGCACATTGTCTGCGGCTTTCGCGCAGGCTGGATGATAATTTCCGGAAAGCCCGAACATTCCGAGCAGCTTATAAATTCAATCCAAAAGCTCGCAGCAATGCGCCTTTGCGGAAATGCAACCGCACAGCTTGTAATTCCTGCTGCAATGAACGATTTTGAGAGCACAAGGGCAATGATGGTTCCCGGCGGAAGGCTTTATGACCAGCGTGAAGCCACCGTGAAGGCGCTTGACCAAATCCCCGACATCAGCTATGTGAAAAACAAAGCCGCTTTTTATCTCTTCCCAAAAATAAACAGCAAAAAGTTTAACATAACCGACGACAGGCTCTTTGCTCTGGACGTTTTGCACGCCACCAACATTCTCATGATTCCGGGAAGCGGCTTCGACTGGACCGAGCCCGACCATTTCAGACTTGTCATGCTGCCGGAAGCTGATGAAATTTACAACTCTATTCTTAAAATAGGAAAGTTCCTCGACGGCTATAACCAGGCAACTCATAAGAGATAGTTAATTTTTATATACAAAAAATTGCGTGAATTGCTATCGCTGTATACATCGAAATCTCAGGAAATTGTTGAAACATTAAGACAATAATGTTATAATGATTATGAAAAATATCTTTGTTGATACAACAAATTTGAAAGGAAATTATGCTATGTCTAATGCATTTTGGTTCATATCTTATAAGCTCAAAAAAGGAGCATCTGTAGAAGAATTCTTGCTTGCATCAAAGAAATGCAATGATGAAGTTTTATCCAAACAAAAGGGATTTATTTCTTGGGAAGTACTTCGCGATGGCGATACATGGGTTGATTTAGTGAAGTGGGAAAATGCAGAAGATGCAAAAAAAGCTGAAACAGCTGGTTCGACCAATCCTGCCTCTCATAACTTTTATTCTTTTATAAACATGAGCAGTTGTAAACTTCAACTCTATTCTATTGAAGACAGCTATTAATTAAAAGTGTAAATCTGCAAAAAGCGAGGCTTCCCTAAAACAGGGTACTCGCTTTTTATTTTAAGTTAATTCCATTATTTTTAGTGCAAACAGCTTTCACCTTTATAAGGGTGCAAGCTGTTTGTTTTGCGTATTAAAGCATAGTGGTTTTGCTCTTTTTACTGCTGCGGTAAATGGAAGCATTGGCGCTCTGCACAAACGGATTTTGATGAATAGATATACATCTTTCATCTAATAACCAAGGCGTTTCTTGAAAATTAAGATAAAATTCTTGCCGCAAGCGAGCTTGATGTTGAGAATGGCTGTCACCCAATGAGCCCTTTGCCCAAGCCAATCTCCATAAAATTACATACCGTAAAAAGGGGAGCCGCTGGCGGATACAGCCGCCGCAACAAGCTTTGGTGAAATGTTTATGAGCCGGAGGGCAGCTTCATTCACAAAGAGATAATTTTGGGAAAACCACTTATAATTAAACGAAGTATGCCGCAAATGCGGCATACTTCGTATTGTTATTTAGCTTATTTATCGTCCTTGATGCCCATAACACCAGCCCTGAAAAGGCGTGCGTCCATAAGCTTCAGGTCAGCAGAAACCTTCGGTTTAAATTGCATCTTTGCGAGAATGTCCTTTTCAAGGTCAACTCCCGGAGCAATTTCGATAAGCTCGAGTCCGCCTTCTTCATGGAGCTTGAAGACCGCGCGCTCGGTTATGTACATAATCTTCTGCTTTTTCTTGCGTGCGGTTTCTCCGGCAAATGTAATCTGCTGAACATTTTCAACAAACTTGGCATCGCCGTCCTTGATGATTTTAAGACCATCGTCTGTAATCTCAATCTCGCTCTTAGTAGTGAAGCTTCCGAGGAAGAAAACAGTCTTAGAGTTCTGCGAAATGTTTATATATCCGCCGGCACCGATGCAGCGACCGCCAAACTTGGAAACGTTAACATTTCCATATGCATCAATCTCAGCGCCGCCGAGAAACGCCATGTCAAGCATTCCGCCGTCATACATGTCGATGGTGTCAGTTTGGGCAAACATGCACTCTGCGTTTGCAACGCTGGGGAAGGAAAGCCCCTCCTGAACCTGACCGCCCATCGGACCGGACTCAACAGAGGTGGTAAGTCCTTCAATGCCTTCTTCCGCAGCAATGCTGCCAATACCGGAGGGCATACCGCTTCCGAGGTTTATGATAATGTTTGGCTGAAGCTCCATAGCGGCACGGCGTGCAATAACCTTGCGGTATGTGAGGGGAAGCTGCTTTGTTGCATTTCCGGCAAGCTTGATATCGCCGGAAAGCTCGGGACGAACCTTCATGGTTGCATAGCACTGACGGCTGTTCATCGGATCCTGAGCAACGACAACATAGTCAACCAGCTTGTGGTGGATTCTCACATCCTTTGCCTGAAGGGAGTTGCGCCTAACAACGTTTTCAACCTGGGCGATAACGATACCACCGTTGTTGTGGGCAGCGACAGCAACCTCAAGCTCTGTGCCGTGGATGGCTTCGGTGCTCATGGAAAGGTTTCCGTCCTCGTCAGCATAGGTTGCGCGGATGAAAGCAACATCAGCGGGGGGAGTTTTATAGAACAAATACTCCTCGCCGTCAATCTCCATAAGTTCGACAACTTTTCCGGCATCGCGACCCTTCTGGTTTACAGCGCAGCCTTCAATTCTGGGGTCTGCAAACGTTCCGAGACCAACCTTCGTGAGAAGACCGGGACGGCGCGCAGCAGCGCAGCGGAAAAGGTTGCACATAACGCCCATCGGAGGCAGGTATGCAGGATATTTATTGTCAGCAACCTGGTATGCGATAGCGCGAGCGTCGGTAAGGTTGCCGCACCAAATTCTGCCGATAAGACCATCGGCAGCCATTTTGTTGGGGCCGAGGTTATAGCCCTTGTAGGGCTCGGTGCTTTCGCTTTTGTCGCCGGGGGTGATGCCGCAAACTAGGGTGATATTTTTCGGGTGTCCGGTCTTTGCGTAATACTCCGCGACGCCGGTATACAATTCCTCGGGGCTGCCCAGCGAGCCGAAGCCGCCGTTTATAATGGCTGCATTGTCCGGAATTTTGCTCATTGCTTCTTCAAGAGTGACAAACTTAGACATTCCTTGAGTTTTCCTTTCAGCTTTATATTTCTTTTCAATAATTTTAAGGTGTGCTTATCCACGATACGCCTGATGACAAAAATGTTATCAGGCGTATCAATTTTAAGATTTATTTGTAGAAGCCTGCATCGTCATATGCAGTGTCTGTAAGGATAGAGAAGTGGAAGATGGGTCTGTTCACTTCAAGAATCCTAACAGGGTTGTGAGGCATACCGCCCGGCAGATAAATCATGGTGGAGCGAGTTAGCCTGTGAGCTTCGCCGTCAACCGTGAATTCGATAACCGCACCCAAATCATAGGGGTCATCGGGATTGCTGCCGAAAAATCCGATAAGCTCGGTTGCGGGGTGGACATGCGTTTCAAAAATCGGGTCCTTTTCGGGAGCCGCGAAATACCACGCGGTGTTCATCTGAAATGCGCCCTCGCAAACACTTCCGTCCATCCAGAGGATACGCTTTGCAAAGCTGTCGTATACCTTTCTGAAGTCAGGACCAATTAGTCCGGCTGGCTCTTGAAGCTCTTGGATAATGAACTTTGCCTTTTCGCCGCCTTTGTTGTTATCATACATCATAAAAAACTCTCCTTTCGGTTATTAAAAATTATTCAGCAGGAAATTCCCAGTCGATAAATTTCCAGTAAGGAGCGTTTACGCGCTCTTGATATGCAACCATATCAACGCCGTTCCAATCGTAGAAGCCTATCTTAGAGTCAGCCTTAGAGCCGGTATCGCCGCGAGCGATACGGTCTGTGATGGCAGGGGGAGCTTCTGTGTAAGCGCCAAGTGTGGGCCACACGCCGTTGCAGGTGGTGATGTTGAGCTTTAGACCACCATTGTCAAAATGCTCAAACATGCCGATGGAGCTGTAACGGGGGCAGAAGCTATAGTTAAGACATTTGTCGATATCTCTGGGGTCTGCAATTCCGCTTTCCATTATGTAGAGAACTTCGCGCCACAGGGCAAACTGCAAACGGTTGCCGATAAAGCCGGGAGCCGGCTTTTTGAGGACAACAGGCTTGCGGTCAAGCGCCTCAAGGCAGTCGTAGACAGCCTGAGTTGCCTTGGGGTCGGTGGTTGAAGCGGCGCAAATCTCAAAATAAGGAATCATGTGAACAGGGAAGAAGGGATGCGCAACAACGATGCGGTCCTTATACTTCGTAGCCTTTTCGCAAAGTACGTCAGGAACGAAGGTGGAGCTTCCCGAGAAAATTGCCTTGATATCGGGGCAAAGCTCTTCAAGCTTTGCAAAAATCTCGTGCTTGATTTCGATAACCTCGGTGGAAGCTTCGAAAACGAAGTCGCAGGTTGCAAGGTCTTCATACTTGTCGGTAAACGCAATATACTTGCTGCAAATCTTGACCTGCTCTTCGGTCATGATGCCTTTTGCGACAAGCTCCTTGTAAAATGTATCAAACTTCTCTTGATACTCGGGAATCTTGTCAGGGAAAATATCGACAACAGTGGTCTTAACACCGTGGCTGGTGCTGAGAACTGCGGTTGTAATGCCAATCATACCGGCGCCGATAATACCCAGATGCTTAATATCTTTTGGAGTCATATTATTACCTCTGAATGTATTATAGAATTTAGATGTTGCCGCGAACCTTGCCGTTGTCCTTAAGCTGAGCAAGACCAATCATTTCTCTTGCTTCTTCCGGAGTTGCAATTTCCATGTCAAGGTCACGAACAAGGCGAACAACACGCTCAACAAGCTCTGCGTTGCTCTTTGCGGGGCGGCGGTAGCTGTAGTTGATGTTGTCTTCCATACCGGTGCGGATGTGGTTGCCGCGAAGCATGCCGTAAACCGTGCCGTGAAGCTGCTGTGCGCCGATAGCCATTGTGGTGATGTTGAGAGGCATCTTAACGCCGGCTGCTGCTGCGCAGTCCTTTGCGAGGTCTATCATGTAGTCGATGTTCTTCTGTGTGCAGCCGATAGCGCCCTGGGAAACCTTGTCCATACCCATAACGAGAGTCATGGAGATAGGCTCGGTCAAAACACCTGCGGGATATAGATGCTTGAAGACATCCTCGATAGCTGTGGGGTCGAAAACTTCGATTTCGATGCGAACGCCCATTTCCTTCATCTTCTTGGCAACATCGATGAGCCACTTGCGTGTCCACATGTAGATGAACTCAAGCTCGCCCCATGTGGTGGTCATGAGAGAGCAGTCAAGTGTGAACATTTCGGGAAGTGCGCCGGGGTCTGTGATGCCGAGAACGCCAAGACCGTCATCGGTGTGAGCATCATCGCGAGTTGCCGGAGCTGTGGAGTTCTGGATAATGATGGGGCACTTTGCGCGGATGCCGCTGTTGATTTCTGCAAAAATTGCAGGGTCGTTGCAGCTCTTGCCAGCCTTGTTGCGTGCATGCACGTGGACAAGGGAAGCGCCAGCGTTGTAGCAGTCATATGCGGACTGGATGATTTCTTCGGGCTGCTCGGGAAGACCGGGGTTGTCTGCCTTCCCCTGGAAGTTACCTGTCTGTGCGACGGTAAGAATTACTTTTCTTTTCTCGTATGCCATGTTCATAATTCCTTTCTTAGCTGTTATTTTTAAAATATAAAAACTGCTTGTTTTTCCACAATAATTATATTCTATTCGCATCATTGTGTCAACGTTGAAAAGGATTTGTCAGCGTTACATATATAAATTAACCAAAAGCCGCTAATTCAAGAGATTAATCAAAAAACGCAGGTCTATTTATAGACCTATAAAAAATTCTTATACTTCTTCAAAGCCTCTAGCTCTACAAATTTACGGATATCGGGGTTGCCATTTGTCTTGTTCCAGGCGACGACAGATGTAATTTTCGCATCCTCGCCCTCAATGGGCAAGGCGACCACATTTGGAAACTGAAAATAGTCCTGAAGCCGTTCCGGCAAAACGGCAATGCCCACACCGGAATTTACCGCAAGCAAAATTGTTCCGGCGCGGTTATAGTAATTTATAACATCGGGGTGAACCCCTCTGTTTGCACATATTGTGTTGATTTTGCTGCTTAATGTAAACTCGCTGTCCGGCGCGGAGCAGAAGTGATATTTTTGCAGGGTTCTCCAGTCGCTCATGTCAATGTCCGAAACCATGTCCTTGTGGACAAAAAGATGCATATTGGAGGTTTCGTTTGTTATATACTCCACAGTGTCGCTTTGCTGAAGCATGTGCTCAAGCGCAAAATAAATGTCATATGTCTGCTGCGCAACCGCCGTTGTCATTTCAATGCCTTCTATAAGGTCAACATTTATCTGAACATTGCGGTTTTCGCGGTTAAATTCCGCGAGGCATTCGGAAAAAAGCTCAACCGCGCTTGAAAGCATAGCTATTTTCAAAAAGCCGCGGCGTCCCTCCGCCATATTTTTAAGGCGGTTTTCGGCATCTGTCTGAAGAGAAAGCATCTGGTTTGCATAGCTGATAAATGCCACACCTTCCGGAGTAAGCGACACGCTTCTGCTGTCGCGGTTAAGCAGCTTCACACCAATGCTGCTCTCGAGTGCTTTTATATAATTGCTGACCGTGGGCTGTGTAACATAAAACTCATTCGCGGTTTTTGTAAAATTCAAAGTTTTCGTAAGTGAAACAAAAAGCTTTAGCTGCAATGTGTCCATATTAACCCCTCTTTCGTTTGTCTAAACTGCTTTGTGCTATTACTTAACATTGTGCATCATGCAGTAATCCATACAATTAAATGACATATAATATTTTTTGCCGGGTACTGTGACAAATGTGTAACTACTGCGACCAAAAGATGTCGGAAAGCTTTTACCGTGCTGCTGCATGAAATATTCAACATCCAGCGTAGTTTCCCCCACCGGAAGAACAAGCGAGCGTCCAATCGGCTCCGTCCGCTGACCGTTTACGGAATAAAGCAAATATCCCGCATAGTTAACGGGAACAGGTTTTGGGGTATAAGGCTGCTCATCAAAAATAAGTTCAACCAAATTTGGGTTGCCTGCAAGCAAATCTTTCTTTTTCGCTTTGCTTTTAGCCGAACCGACAATCAGCAGTGTGACGCCGATGATACAAACTGCGGCAAAAATTCCGGTAAATAGAGGTAGGTTTTCATTGACAAAGTTATCCATTCTTATTCTCCTTATTATTTAATCCTACAAAAATGCCCCTACTCAGGCTTTGCAGAATTAATATATGCTTTAATCCTCCTGATAAGCTCGTCCCTTGCGGCATTTCTTGCCGCTGAAACCGGCGTTAAAATCCACACCTTGCGAGAGGGGAGAGGGTTGCTGAGCGAAACCTCAAACAACCTGCGCTGTGGGTCAATCCGGTCAAAATAAAGGTCTGGTATCAACGCAAGGCACAAGCCCTGACTCACCATGGGCATAAACAGCGAGATTGTGTTAACCACAAACGCAGGTGTTACATAAATTTCTCGCGGCAGCAGCATACACTCCAAAAAGCTTGAATCGGCACCGGTTTTGTGCAGAGATACAAAAGGATATCGCTCCACCAAATAACCAAGCTCAAACGCGCCCTGCTTCAAATCGGAAAATTCATCGCCCGCTATGACAATGTCGTGAAACTCGACAACAGGCTGGGCGTCAAGCTCGGGAAACTCCGGGTTTTCAAGAAGCGACAGGCAGGCGAAGTCAAGTTTGCCGGTTACAATGTCTACAAAATAGGTCGAATTGGCGTCAAACGGCAGATATACAACCTCAAGCTGAACGCCGGGAAAATCATTTCTAAAATCTTTTAGAACAGGCAGAACATACTGCTGAAAAGTAAAGTCACTAACGCCAAGTCTAATCGCACCCTCGCCAAACTGCTGAATCTGCTTGATTTTTTCTTCTCCGGCAAAGATGCTCTCGCATGCAGGCACAATATGATTGTATAAAACCTCGCCCTCCACAGTGAATTCCACGCCGTGCTGGCTGCGCTCAAAAAGCCTACAACCAATTTCAGCCTCCAGACTTTGAATGCACCGGCTTACCGTGGACTGGGATAAAAACAGGGAATTGGCAGCATGTGTAATATTTTTATACTTGCCCACATAATAAAATATTTTGTAAGAATCAAAGCTGGCTGACATAACTCTCTCCAATCAAAATATAACTTATAATGTAATGTAATAAAAATTTAATATAATGATGACAACAATAATGCATTGACCAAAAGCGTTAAACACACAATTATTGTAAATTGACCCATCACATATATTTAATATTGGCACAATATTACACTAATCTGTTAACATATGCAAGAAGAAAAAATGTTGTTTATGCATTTCATGCATGGCATCCCCCTAAATAGGCATTTGCTTATTATGCGCTTGTTGTGGTAAGTTGTAAACGAGTTATGAACTTGATGTAACCTCGATTTAACATTTGATTAACATCTTTAGAACATAACTCAAAAAAGAAAATCACTATTAGGAGTGTGATGTGAATGGGTCCGATAGCGATCGGCTTACTGGGTCTTTTGGCGCTGCTTGTCATGCTGTTTCTTGGCATGCACATCGGTGTCGCAATGGCTCTGGTTGGGTTTTTCGGAATGTTCTATGTTTCCAGCATAGGTTTTGGCACTACATTTGGTCTTAATGCTGCCATAGGACTTCTGAAATCCATGCCGTACACGCAATCAGCAACCTTTGCTCTGTCCGTAATACCGATGTTTGTCTTAATGGGGCAACTGTGTTACGAATCTGGCATCAGCGCCGACCTTTACGGCGCATGCTACAAGTGGCTGAGCAGACTAAAGGGCGGTCTATCAATGGCAACAGTTGTTGCCTGCGCTGGATTTGCAGCAATCTGCGGTTCGTCAACCGCAACCACAGCAACCATGGGTATCGTATGTATGCCCGAAATGGAAAAGTTCAACTACAAGCCCACACTTTCCACCGGATGCATTTCTGCCGGTGGTACGCTTGGAATTCTGATTCCTCCAAGTACCGGATTTATCCTTTATGGTACCTCGGCAGAAATCGGAATCGGCAAGCTTTTCATGGCTGGACTTCTCCCGGGTCTTCTTCTGGCTATCTGCTATATTGCAGTCATCGTGGTCATCTGCATGCTTGACCCCGAAGCCGGTCCCAAGGGTCCTGACTTTAGCTTTATAGAAAAGCTTAAAGGACTTACTGGCGTTATCCCTGTCATCCTCTTGTTCCTGCTCGTTCTCGGCGGCATTTATGCCGGCTGGTTCACTCCGAACGAGGGCGGAGCAATCGGTGCCTTTGGTGCGTTTATCATTATGATATTCAAGCGTAAGTGTACTTACACAAGCGTGAGAAATGCACTTTCCGACACCATCAAAACAACCGCCATGATATTCATGATCATGATTGGTGCCGCAATCTTCAGCACATTTCTTACAAAGTCCGGCGCTCCTCGCGAGCTTGCCAACTGGGCTGCAAACGCAGATGTTTCAAGATATGTCATCTTGCTCTTCATCCTGCTTCTTTATGCATTCCTTGGCTGCTTTGTTGACTCTCTGCCTCTTATCGTTCTTCTCGTCCCGATTTTCCTTCCCATTATAAGGGAGCTCGGCTTCAACGATATTTGGTTCGGCGTTCTCATGGTTATGATTATGCAGCTTGGTCTTATCACTCCGCCTGTCGGAATGTGTTGCTATGTTATGGCTGGGGTCGCGAAAAATGTACCACTTTCCACAATATTCAAAGGCACAGCACCCTTTATCATCGGTCTTGTCTTTGCCGTTACAGTGGTCATCCTCTTACCCCAGATTACAACAATCATCCCTGATATGATGGGTAGCGGCGGCTGATAGAGACAACAACCCTTATACGTTAATTTTTAACTATAAAAACAAATCAAAAAAAATTTAGGAGGATTCTCTAAAATGAAGAGAAAGCTATCATTAGTTCTTGCAATGGTTATGGTCATTGCCCTTCTCGCAGCGTGTGGAAACAATCCCAACAATCAGCCCACACAGCCAACTCCGGACACCTCAAACACAACACCCGATGCCAACAACACCGAACCCACTGACCCCGTTGATGTTGACGACGATATCATGGGCGACGGCTCTGTTTACACACTCACAATCCACCACCATGACCCTGTAACATCCGCTACAGGTCAGTTCCTTGAGGAGTGGGCATCTCGCGTTACCGCAGCTTCCATGGGACGTCTTCAGTTTGACATCCTTCACGGCGGCACCCTCGGTAGCCCCAGAGACACCTATGACTTCGTCACAAGTGGCGCAGCACATCTTGGTTGGGGTCTTGTTTCCTACTTCCCCGGCGTCTTCACAAACAGCGAAGCTATAGCACTTCCCATGCTTCCTCTCTACGACGCCGACATGTCCAGCTATGTTTTCTGGAACCTCTATGAAAACACAGACTTCCTAACTGCTGAGTACGAAGGACTTCACGTTCTTCTTCTCCACGCAAACAGCCAGTCTCCCATCAGCACAAAGAGCTTTGAAATCAAAACCGTTGAGGACCTCGCAGGCTGGAACATTCGCGTTAACTCCGGTCCTCCGACCGAGTTTGTAAAGAACCTCGGCGCATCTCCTCTTGCTGTTACAATCACCGAGCTTTACAACGCAATCGACAATAACACAGTTGACGCCGTTATCACAGACTGGCACGCAATCAAGTCCTTCCAGCTATTTGAGCCCATCGGCTACTACCTTGAAGCTAACGTTGGCGTTTCCGGCTACTTCTTTGTAATGAACCAAGAAATTTATGCCGCACTTCCTGCCGAGCTTCAGAAGGTTCTTGACGAGCAGTCCGGCGCAGCAGCTCTTGAGTATTGCGGCTCCTTCTGGAACGATGTTACTGCCCTTGTTAAGGATGACATCGCAGCAGATAACGACATTATCTACACCCTCTCCGATGAAGAGCAGGCAAAGCTTCAGGCTATTGCTGACCAGACCATCGCTGACTGGACCGCATCACACGCAGATGGCGATGCTATCTACGAAGCAATCCTCGGCTTCATTGACGAGTACAACGCTAACAACTAAATTTTACCCGTTATTTTTGAGTGATTCATGGAAAGGGGAGATTATCCCTTGGTATTATTAAATAAAATTCGCGCAACCATCGGTAAAGGCGTTAATGCTTTAGGCTATGTTGGTATGATTACCACCTTCGCCCTAATGATGATTACTGCCATAGACGTTATCCTAAGATCAGTTGCCACAAAAGGCATTTTAGGAAGCTACGAACTTACCGAGCAGGGCATGGTTATTCTAATTTTCGTTGGCATTGCTGTCTTTGCTGTTGCAAAGGGACACGTTCGAGTAGACATGTTCGTGAACATGTTCCCTCGCCGAATAAGACTTATCATCGAATTTTTGATTAACCTTATCGAAACTGGACTTATCGGTTTCATGGCATACAGCGCATGGGGCAAAATTTTCGATGACATGGCAAAAGGTCTTGCAACAGAAGTTCTCAGAATTCCGAAATGGCCGTTCGTCATTTTCATGTTTTTAGGACTTGCCCTATTCACCGTTATGCTTTTTATCGATGCTCTAATCAGCCTTTGCGAAGCATTTCAGGACCCAGAAGAAGAAAATGCAGTCAAGGCTGCTGAGTAATCTTGCAAAATTAAACTTAAAGCACTGCTTCGTAAGAAGCAGTGCTTTTTCTATTCTGTTATTTAAGCGTCGTGCAAACACAAGACTTCGCCGAATCAAAGCTTTCATTAACACTGTACATTCTCACTTTTTTATTGCATAATATCATTATGGGTAAAAAGTCCAAAACTAAGGAGAATACGTATGAAAAAAGTTCTATCACTTATCCTTGCTATCGCGCTTTGCTCCTCACTTGCGACAACCTCACTTGCTGCCACGGACGAAGCCGAAGCAGCAGCCAACCGGCTGTTCGCTTACGGACTGTTTCTCGGCAAAGACACCAACGCCGACGGCACACCAAACTTTGACCTTGACGCCGAAATCAGCCGCGTTGAAGCCCTGACACTTTTCGTCCGCCTGCTCGGCAAAGAAGACGAAGCCCAGTCAGGCACATTTGAAACGCCATTTACCGACATTCCCGACTGGGCAGCAGCTTATGTCGGCTATGCGTATGAAAACGCCCTAACAAATGGCATTTCCGACACGCAGTTCGGAAGCTATGACTCCGTTTCTGGCACACAGTTTCTCACCTTTGTGCTTCGCGCGCTTGGATATATTTCCGGTGAGGATTTTGCGTGGAACCACGCGCTTGAGCTAACCGACAAAATCGGTCTCACAACAAACGGAGCGCTTGCAGGCGCTAGCTTTGGCGAAAAATTGCTGCGTGGTGATGTTGTTGTTATTTGCGTTGCCGCAGTTGAAACGGCAGTTATGAAGGACAGTGAAACAACCCTTCGTGAAAATATCGAAGCAAACCTCGGCTACAAGCTTGACCTTGAAGCGTACATCCGCGGCAATGGCGACACCTACACGCTCACCATCCACAATCACGAGCCTCACAACTCTGCCACAGGCAAGTTTCTTGAGGAGTGGGCAAGAAGGGTTCACGAAGCCTCTTATGGACGTCTAAGCTTTGATATTCTGCATGGCGGCACCCTCGGCAGCGCAAGAGATACCTATGATTTTATAAAAACGGGCGTCTGCGATATCGGCTTGGGACTTACTTCCTATTTTCCTATGATTTTTCAGGCAAGTGAAGCTATCGCACTTCCCATGCTGCCATTTGAAGATGTGAACATCTCAAACCAGGTGTTCTGGAACCTATATGCAAGCACCGAGCTTATAGCTTCCGAGTTTGAAAACCTTCATGTTCTCCTGCTCCACACAAGCAGTCAGTCACCTATAGGCACAAAAAACTTTGAAATCAAAACTGTTGAAGACCTCGCAGGCTTGAACATTCGTACTACCTCCGGTCTTCCGACCGAGTTTTTGCTAAACCTTGGTGCATCTCCTGTTTCTGTTGTAAGCACCGATCTTTACGCCGCAATCAACACTAACGCCATTGATGCCGTTATCACAGACTGGCACACAATCAAGTCCTTCCAGCTATTTGAGCCTATCGGCTACTACCTTGAGGCTAACATTGGCGTTTCCGGCTACTTCTTTGCCATGAATAAGGATGTTTATGCCGGGCTACCCGAAGAGCTTCGGTATGTTCTGGACATCTGCTCCGGAGAAGCCGCTCTTGAATATTGCGGTTCCTTCTGGAACGATGTCACCACCGCCGTCATGGCAGACATCGCAGCCGAAGGCGGCATAGTTTACACACTCTCCGCCGAGGAGCAGGCAAAGCTCCAGACAATCGCAGACCAAACCATTGCCGAGTGGGCAGCTAGCGTGCCAAACGGCGCGGCAATTTATCAGGCAGTTCTTGACCTCATCGCCGAGTATACTTCAGCAGACGGGCGCGCCTATTCCGCAAACACACAAACTTTTGAGCATGAAGAAGCAGTGCAAAATATGGCTTTTTCATCTCGTAGACAGTTTTTAACAGGTGCTGCCGGGGCAGAAAATCACATAGCTTTTGCCGATGATTTTTCATATCGCACGCTGTTTTTGGGAAATGGCATAATTTTGAACACTGTATCAGAGATAGCTCACATTGTGCAAAGAAATATGGAAGAGCGCGCGGCAGAGACAAGGTATAGCACTGTTATTGAGGCTTATCGAGAGCTTGCAAATTGCGAAAACAAGGGCGAAACGGAGATTCAAAAGCTCTGCGACAAGCTTGCCACTGCTGCTAATATTTTTGGAATTAAAGCAGAATATGAGCTTTGGAGCTCCTGCATTGATGCTCGCGATAGCAGCTTGGGCTATGCAATACATGATATAAACGGCGATGGAATTTCTGAGCTTGTCATCCTGTCAGAGGACTATTTCGTGCACGCCATATATTCGCTGTGCGAGGGTGCGCCGACTTTGGTGGGAGCATATTGGAGCCGGAGCAACTGCACAATTGCCGAAAGCGGAGCGCTTGTAACACGCGCAAACAGCGGCGCGACGGACTGGTGTTGGGCTGTATATTCGCTTGAGCCGGAGAGCGCACAGCTTCAGCTTCTTGAAATGGCAGGCATGGAGAGCTATAACGAGCAGACGGGCGAGCAGCTATCTTCCTCAAGATATTATCAAATTAAAGACGGCACGAGAACTATTATAGACGAAGCCGCGTTTGGGCAGTGGGTTTATGATAATGTTCCTGATAATAATAATGGCTTGAAGACTTTGGAGCTGGTGTTTATCTCGCTTTTTGATTTTTAACAGCAGGCAGAAAAGCAAAGTCCAACACTTTGTACCTTTTATTTTGCATATTCCTGTCCACCCGGACATATTGTTCACTAAAGAGCTTTTGTGAAAAGGGGAAGGACAATGAATAATTCTTCTAATAATTATGGAGACCTGGCAAGCAGAACAAACGGCAATATATATATCGGCGTGGTGGGACCTGTTCGCACCGGCAAGTCAACCTTCATAAAGCGTTTTATGGAGACACTTGTGATTCCGAGTATAGACGATGTTTATATGAGAGAGCGTGCGCGAGATGAACTTCCGCAAAGCGGCTCCGGTAAAACCATTATGACTGCAGAGCCGAAATTTGTCCCGGAGGAAGCTGTGCAAATTGGTCTTGAGGAGGGCGTTTTTTGCTCGGTTCGGCTTGTGGACTGTGTTGGATACATGGTTCCCGGCGCGGCTGGGCAAACCGAGGACGGCAAAGAGCGCATGGTCATGACCCCCTGGTTTGACCACGAGCTTACGATGACGCAGGCAGCAGAGCTTGGCACGCGCCGCGTAATCGCCGACCATTCCACAATCGGAATTCTCGTCACGACCGACGGCAGCGTGTGCGGAATTGACCGAGAAGCTTACGCAGAGCCGGAGGCGCGCGCGGCGGCAGAGCTTCGCGAAATTGGAAAACCGTTTATCATTTTGCTAAACAGCGCAACGCCCAAGGCAGAGCAAACACAGGCGCTGGCAGCGGAGCTTTCGGAAATGTATGGCGCGGCATGCATTGCGGTGAACGCTCTTGAGCTGTCTGTGGAGGACATCTCGCAGATTGTGAGAACGGTGCTTTATGAGTTTCCGGTTTCCTCGATTAATGTTTTTCTTCCGGCATGGGCAGATGCGCTGGATGCTTCAAATTCCATCAAGAGCGACATTTTTACACGCGCTCTAACCTCTGCGGAGGAGGTTAGCAAGGTTCGCGATGTCGGCGCCATGATTTCCTCTATGGACGAGTGTGAATGTGTGGATAAAGCAAAAATTTCAGAGGTCTCGTTTGGCACGGGCGATGTGTTTATTGACGTGACAATTCCGCAGGAGCTTTATTATGACACCATAAGCACGGAATCCGGCTTTGAAATTCGCAACGACGGCGACCTTGTAAAGCTTTTGTCCTCGCTCAGCTCGATTAAAAGCGAATATGAGCGCGTTCACGAGGCGCTTTTGCAGGTTCGCGAAACGGGATATGGAATTGTTATGCCAACTGCCGACGAGCTTCGCCTTGAGGAACCGGAAATTGTCCGGCAGGGTGGGCGGTATGGTGTGCGCCTTAAAGCCAGCGCGCCGTCCATCCACATGATAAAGGCGAACATTGAAACGGAGGTTTCCCCGGCGCTTGGCGGCGAAAAGGCGTCTGAGGAGATAATAAATTTCCTTTTGCAAGGCTTTGACGGCGATGTGAACCGAATTTGGGAGTCTAACCTTTTCGGGAAATCAATGTATGATATTGCAAGCGAGGGGCTTGTCACGAAAATAACCCGGATGTCCGGCGAATCACAAAGCAAGCTGCAAGAAACACTTCAGCGGATTATAAACGAGGGAAGCGGCGGACTTATCTGCATAATACTGTAAAGAATAAAGCGCCGCGCCGGGGTTTCCGGCGCGGCATTTTGTGGTCACCAAAATATGTGAAGGGGTGCGTAGCTTTGTTCATAACAATAAAACTAAAAAATACGGCAGTGTGTGTCATTATAATCTTGCTTTTTGCCGCTATAATTGCGATAATGGTTTTTGGTGTAGGCAGCAAGGATGAGGCAGCGAGCGTGGAAGCTCTTATAAATGGCACATCGCACAGAACACTTATCATTGATGCCGGTCATGGTGGGCTTGATAATGGCGCATCCTCGGCAGACGGCATGCTTGAAGCTGATATAAACCTTGATATTGCGCTTAAAATGAATGCGCTTGCGCAAATTTTCGGGATTGAAGCTGTGATGACACGAGATAGCGCTGACCTTCCTTATCCGGAGCAGGCAGATACAATTGCACGGAAAAAGGTTTGGGACCAAAAGCGCCGTGTGTCACTTGTTGAGGGCACGAAAAGCGGAATTTTGATAAGCATACACCAAAACACCTATCCAGACCCACGCCCAAGCGGCGCACAGGTGCTCTATGCCGCAACAGACGGAAGCTGCGAGCTTGGTGAACTTGTGCATGAAAATCTTGTGTCGTCCCTGAACCCGGAAAACAGGCGCGTTGCCGCGCCTATCTCAAAAACGATTTATCTGATGAACAGCGTGAGCTGTCCTGCTATTTTGGTGGAGTGCGGCTTTTTGACAAATGCCGAAGAAGCAGGGAAGCTGGCTACTGACGAATATAAAACCAAGCTTGCTGTGATTTTGCTGGCATCATACATGCAGTATGTAAGCTGAAATGTGGAGAAACAAATGAAAAATAAAACAAAATTTTTCTGTACCCAATGCGGAAATGAAAGCCCAAAATGGTTTGGGCAGTGTCAGGCGTGCGGCGAGTGGAACACAATCGTGGAAGCGCCGGACGCGCCGATTGCGCCAAAGGGCAAAAAAAACTCCGGCGGCTCCTCGCTCTCGGCGCGTGTAAGCGCTCCAACGCGCATAAACGACCTTGACCTAGACGATGAGATTCGCTTTACAACAGGCATTGGCGAGCTTGATCGGGTACTGGGTGGCGGCGCTGTGCGCGGAAGTGTTGTTCTTGTCGGCGGTGCGCCGGGAATCGGCAAATCAACGCTGCTTCTGCAAATTTGCGGACTTTTGGGCGGCGAGTCGGTGCTTTATGTTTCGGGCGAGGAATCAAACCGGCAGATAAAGCTTCGCGCGCAGCGCCTTGGGGTTTCTCGCGAGGATGTCTTTCTTCTTGCGGAAACAAATTTGGAGCACATTATAGAGTCCATAGACGAAATCGCGCCAGAGGTTTTGATAATCGACTCTGTTCAGACGATTTATAACGGCGACATAAGCTCTGGACCCGGAAGCGTTACGCAGGTTAAAGATTGCACGATGACAATTATGCAAAAGGCAAAAGCCTCAGGCTTTACCTGCTTTATAGTAGGGCACATAAACAAAGACGGAGCCATTGCGGGACCAAAGGTTTTGGAGCATATGGTGGACTGTGTTTTATATTTTGAAGGCGACCGGGCGCTGAGCTATCGCATTTTGAGAGCTGCGAAAAACCGCTTTGGCTCAACAAATGAAATCGGCGTTTTTGAAATGCTAAGCGCAGGGCTTCGCGAGGTTCCAAATCCTTCTGAAATGCTGCTAACGGGCAGACCGCTAAACTGCCCCGGAACCTGCGTAACCTGCGTCATGGAAGGCTCGCGCCCGATTTTGGCAGAAGTTCAGGCGCTTGTCACGCCGTCCGGCGGCTCCGGTGCGCGGAAAAATTCCAACGGCTTTGATTATAACAGGGCGCTACTGTTGCTTGCCGTTTTGGAAAAGCGCGGCGGTGTGAAGCTGTCGTCATGCGATGCTTACATAAACGTAATCGGCGGTCTGGTGCTTGACGAGCCGGCGGCGGACCTTGCAACCGTTCTCGCACTGGCGTCGAGTGCAAAGGACAAAATTATCGACCATAAAACCGCCGCAATTGGCGAAATCGGACTTACGGGCGAGGTGCGCTCGGTCACCGCGATAAACCAGCGCCTTTCTGAAATTGCGCGGCTTGGTTTTACACGCTGCATAATTCCGGCTCATGTGAAGGGTGATATTGCCGTGCCGGACGGGCTTGAGATAACAAGAGTCAAAAATGTCCGTGAGGCAATCTACACGGTGTTGGAATGAAGGGTGCGCTTTTAATTGGCGCGCGCTACAAAGCCGCGCTTGATGAAGCATTGAAGATGCATGGTTTTTCGCCATTTTATCTGCCGGAAAATCCGTTTTTGGACGCACGGCTTTCACATCATGCGGATTTGTCGGTAGTGAAGCTTGGCAAGGGGACAATTGTTGCCGCCCAGCATCTTTGCGATATGCCGGGGTTTTGTGATTTAGTTCTTGGCTCAGGGTATGAGCTGGTTTTTGCCGAGAACAGACAGGGTGCCACATATCCGGAGGACACAGGGCTGTGTGCTTGCGTTTCGGGAGATATCATTTTTTGCAGAAAAAAAAGCACAGACCCGGCAGTTTTAAACCATCATAAGGGAAACGTTGTTAATGTCCAACAGGGCTATGCAAAATGCAGTTGCTGCGCCTTGCCGGGCGGCGCGATAATCACAAGCGATTCCGGAATTTTCTCGGCAGCCGAATTGGCTGGAGTTTGCTCGCTTAAAATTTTGCCCGGTGGGATAGAGCTTTCCGGCTTTGACGCCGGCTTCATCGGCGGCGCGAGCTTTTGCAGCGAGGGCGTGCTTTATTTAACCGGAAGCCTTGACGCACATCCCTCGAAGCTCGAGCTTTGCGGCTTTTTAAAGGAACAGGGAGTGGCACTTTGCGCCCTTACAGCAGAGCCGATCTTTGACATTGGCAGCGCGATAGTGCTATGAAAAAAGACATCGGAAAAACCGATGTCTTTTTTGCGACTAGACCTATAAGCCGGGTTCTGTAATTTGCAACCATCTATCTACTCGCGCCGTTGCCGGAGCGATTTAGCCACCTCCTCGGAACAGCCGGGCAAGCCTTAATGTTCCTCCACGGTGTTGCTTCCGGATAGAGTTTACAGCGTCAACATGTCTCCATGCGACGGGTGAGCTCTTACCTCGCCTTTCCACCCTTACCGCGTCGATGCCGGCTTCGTATCAATCGCATCCCTGCAAGCAGGAATGCTCAATCACTTCGCCGCATCTCCTTTTTCAAAAAGAACAAGTTCTTTTTGAATTGGGAAACGACGTGGCGGTATATTTCTGTTGCACTTGTCCGAGGGTTGCCCCTGGCGGGTGTTACCCGTTATCCTTGCCCTATGAAGCCCGGACTTTCCTCACGTGCTGCCTTTCGGCATTGCACCCACGGTTGCACAGTCTACTCGCTTTATAATTTTACACACATGCTTCGCACAAGTCAATAACTTATTGTTGAGTTTAGCATCAAAAAAGGCTATAATAATCAATTAGAGTTATAATAAAATCTTAATCCTAAAATATATTTGTGAGATGAGGGTACCGCGATGACTTTTGATGAATATTTCAGCTCAATCTCCGACAAAAAGCTTGCGGTGGTCGGGCTTGGCGTCAGCAACAAGCCGCTGCTTGATATTTTGCTCAGCTATGGATGCGATGTTACCGTGTGCGACAAAAATGGCGGCGATATTTCCGAATACAGAAAAAAGGGCGTCAAATTTTCGCTTGGGGAGAGTTATCTTGACAATCTGAATTTTGATATAATTTTCAGAACTCCCGGAATTTTGCCGTTTGCATTTGAAAAAAATGCAAGGGAAGACTGCGTGATAACAAGCGAGATGGAAGCTTTTTTTGCGCTTTGCCCCTGCAAAACCATTGCAGTTACAGGCTCAGACGGTAAAACAACAACAGCAAGCCTGATTTCCGAAATGCTAAAGGCTGCCGGCTACACCGTTTACCTTGGCGGAAACATTGGAAAACCGCTTTTGGCAGAGGTACAAGACATGAAGGCGTCTGACATTGCGGTTCTGGAGCTTAGCTCCTTTCAGCTTCACAGCATGAACTGCTGCCCAGATGTGGCGGTGGTCACAAACATTTCACCAAACCATCTTGATGTTCACCCCGATTTTAACGATTATGTCAGCGCAAAGCGAAATGTTTTTCTAAACCAGACCGCAAGCGGTCGGCTGGTGCTTAATGCCGACCAGGAGCTGTCAGCGCTTTTTGAGAGCGAAGCTGTGGCGCAGAAAACCTTTTTTTCCATGCAAAAGCGCATAGGCGCTGAGTTTTTCTTTTCTGACGGTGCAATTTGGGGAAATGGCAAAAAAATAATTGACGAAACAGAAATTTTGCTTCCGGGCAGACACAACATCGAAAATCTTCTGGCAGCTTTTGCCGCAGTTCAGGGGCTTTGCGATTTTGAAATTTGCGCCGGTGTTGCAAGAGCCTTTGGTGGAGTTTCGCACCGAATTGAGCTTGTGCGCCGACACGGCGGCGTAAGCTTTTACAACGACTCCATCGCGACAAGCCCGACGCGAGCTATTGCGGCGCTTCGCGCCTTTTCTCAAAAGGTGATACTTATCGCGGGCGGTCATGACAAAAACGTTCCCTACAACACCTTTGCAGCAGAGATAACAAAAGGTGTCAAGGCACTTTTTCTAACAGGCGAAGCCGCCGGGAAAATTTCTGAGGCGGTTACGGCGCAAGCCGATTTTTCGGAGCAGGCTCTGCCTGTTTTTATGATTGATGATTTTACTGAATGCGTCAAAGCTGCGGCAGCTTTTGCAAAACCCGGCGACACTGTAATTTTAAGCCCGGCATGCTCATCGTTTGACATTTTTAAAAATTTTGAACAGCGCGGAAATCTCTTTAAGGAAATTGTAAGAAAGCTGTAAGCGGTTTTAACTTGCACAAGAAAGGAAATTTTGGCATTATGGATTTAGACAGCCTTATTATAGAGCTATGCAACGCCCCCAGTCCGTCCGGCTTTGAGTCGGCGGTGCGCGAGCGCATCGCGCAGGAGCTTTCCCCCTTCGCGCAGGAGATTTATACAGACACGCTAGGAAACCTTATCGCCATGCGCCGCTGCGGAAAAAAGGGCGCGAAGCTCGTTATGCTTGACGCGCACATGGACGAGGTGGGGCTTATTGTAACAGGTCATGAAAAAGGTTTTTTGCGCTTTGCGGCAATTGGTGGGGTGGACGCCAGGATGCTCCCCGGCTGCGAGGTGAAGCTGTTGGGCGAAACTCCGATTTTTGGCGTTATTGGCGTTATGCCGCCGCACGCGCTCTCAGATGGCGAGATGGACAAAGCGCTTTCGATAGAGGAGCTTTATATCGACACAGGGCTTTCACAAAACGAGGTACAAAGCCTTGCTCCGCTTGGAACTTATGCCGTTTATGCCAGCGAAACGCAACATTTCGGCGATGGCTTCATCTGCGGAAAGTCTCTGGACGACAGGTCGTGCTGTGCGATTGCCATAAAAACAATGCAGGAGCTTTCAAAGCGTGTTTTATCGGTTGATGTCTGCTGTCTTTTCTCTGTGCAGGAGGAGGTTGGCCTTCGCGGCGCAACCGTCGGGGCATACAGCGTAAACCCCGATTTTGCCATAGCGATTGATGTTACGCACGGCAGCACGCCTGATGTGCCAAAGCACAAAACCTGTGTCATGGGCGGCGGTCCTGCGATTTGCGTCGGTCCCAACATGTCGAGAGAGTTTACTGCGTCTCTTATGGAAACGGCAAAAACACTTGACATGAACTATCAGGTCGAGGTTGCTCCGGGGCGCAGCGGAACGAATGCATGGCAAATTCAGGTGTCACGCGGCGGTGTTTTAACGGCGCTTGTATCGCTTCCGACAAGATATATGCACAGCCCCGTAGAAACTGTTTGCGCCTGCGACGCGCGAGACATTGTAAAGCTTTTAACCGAACACATTTCAAAACTTGAGGAGGCGCTATAAATGCAAAACACACTGAAAACACTCTGCTATCTAAGCGGCGTTTCCGGCTTTGAGGACGAGGTTCGGGAATATATTTTAGAGCGCGTTATGCCGCATGCGAGCCGGCTTGAAACAGACTCAATGGGAAACCTTATTGTGCTTAAAAAGGGCGCTAAAACGCCGGACAAAAAGCTTATGCTCTGTGCCCACATGGACGAGGTGGGGCTTATCGTAACAGCCTTCGCGGAGGATGGCTACATTCGCTTTGCCTGCATTGGCGGAATCGACCGCCGGGTTCTTATAGGCAAGAGGGTTTTTGTCGGAGCCGGCAGGATTCCGGGGATTATTTCGATAAAAGCGCATCATTTAGTAAGCCGCGAGGAGGAAAAAAATGTTCCGAAGCTTGATGATATGTTCATCGATATCGGCTGCCTGTCGAGCGATGAGGCAAAAAAAGCTGTAAGCCTTGGTGATTTCTGCGCGTTTGACGACAGCATAACCTGCTTTGGCGATGGCTTTATAAAAGCCAAGGCGCTTGACGACAGAATTGGCTGCGCCGCCATGATAAAGCTTATTGAAGAGCCGCTCGCTTGTGACACATGGTTTGCCTTTACGGTTCAGGAAGAGGTTGGTGTGCGCGGTGCGGAGATTTTGGCATATAAGGTCGCGCCCGACTACGCTCTCGTTTTAGAGGGCACAACGGCAACAGATTTGCCCGGCGTTTCGGAGATCAAAAAAATCTGCTCCTGCGGTGATGGCGTTGTCATTCCGTTTATCGACGGCAGCACAATTTACGACAGGGAGATGTACAATACCCTCACAAGCCTTGCACAGGAGCATAACATAAAATGGCAAACCAAGCACCGTATCGCCGGAGGAACAGATGCCGGCGCAATTCAAAAAAGCCTTGGCGGTGTTAAGGTTGGAGCTTGCAGCGTCGCAGTAAGAAGCATTCATTCGCCTGCAAGTGTGGCAAAACTTTCCGAGTGCGAGGATTTGCTGCGCCTTGCCCGTGCGTTTTTGGAACATTTTGCAAGCCGGCAAACTTCCAAAAACTGAAATAGTGTACAAGCTGAGCGGCATATAGTTTCTCATAGGTGGTGATGCCTGTGATGTATCGTCGCAGAAGGGGACGGATAAAAGCCGCAAAAATGAGTTTGCGCCCAGCAAGCCGCATAGAGCGGATAAAACTTAGGGTTGCTATGATAATTTTGCTGGTTTTGGTGATTTTGATTCCGGCAAGCATTTATCTGCGCGAAATTTCAAGAACAATGGCTGATGCTATGGCAACAGATTTGCTGGTCTCTATGGTTAACGATGAGCTTAGCAAAATTTTGACCGATGAAGGCTATGGTTATGACTATTTTGTTACGCTTGAAAAGGATAACGATGGAAATATCACAGCAATAACAACAAACATGGCACGGATAAACGCGCTTAGCTCCGAGCTTATAAGCGAGGTTTTGAAAACAACGAGCGAGAGCGAGCTTGATATAAACATTCCGCTCGGAAACCTTTTGGGTATGAATACCATGCTCGGAAGAGGTCCGCAAATTCCGGTGGAGATTATAGTGCTCACCTCGTCAAACATCAGCTTCAAGAACGACTTTGTGGCTTCGGGAATAAACCAAACCAAGCATGTTATCATGCTTGAGGTTGATGTTTCTATATACCTTTTAATCCCTTGGGAAACTGTCTCAACAAGCATTAAAACAGAGGTTCTCGTCGCTGAAACCGTTATTATCGGACCAGTGCCTCAAACTTATGTGAATTTGGAGTAAATTCAAAATGGATGCAAAAGACGAAATTCTGGCGCTTCGCGCCGAAATTGAAAAGCATAGCAGGCTTTATTATGTGGAGGATAATCCTTCCATTTCAGATTATGAATATGACCGGCTTCTCCACAGGCTGATTGCTTTGGAGGAGCAAAACCCGGAATATAAGTCAGCGGATTCGCCAACGCAAAAGGTTGGCGGCGCGGCGCTTCCAAAATTTTCTCAGGTAGAGCACAGCGTTCCCCTGGAGAGCCTTATGGACGTTTTTTCGGAGGAGGAGCTGCTTTCCTTTGGTGCCAAAGTTGATGCGGCGCTGAAAGAGCCGCACGGGTTTGTGGTTGAGCCGAAGATTGACGGGCTTTCCGTTTCGCTTGAATATGAAAACGGTCAGTTTGTCCGCGGCGCAACGCGCGGCGATGGAATCACCGGCGAGGATGTCACAGAAAACCTGAAAACCATCCGCACACTTCCACAAAACCTAAAAGGCTCAAGCGGCAAGCTTATCGTGCGCGGCGAGGTTTATATGTCGCGCGACGTTTTTGAGGAAATTAACCGAGAGCGCGAAATTTTGGAGCAACCGCTTTTGGCAAACCCGAGAAACGCCGCTGCCGGCTCACTGCGCCAGCTTGATGCCGCAGTTGCGGCAGAGCGTCGGCTTGACATCATTGTTTTCAACATTCAAAAATCTGACAAAAGCTATGAAACCCATGCACAAACCTTGGACGATTTGGCAGCAATGGGCTTTGCAACCGTTAAATATGAGCTTTATAACAGCATTTCAGATTGCATGCGTTATGTTTTAGAGCTTGGCGAAAATCGTGAGCTTTTCCCCTTTGACATGGACGGCGCTGTTATAAAGGTCAATGAACTTGCGCTTCGTGAAGTGCTTGGCAGCACATCAAAGGCACCGAAATGGGCATCGGCTTATAAATATCCGCCGGAGCAGAAGCCAAGTGTTGTGTCCGACATTGTAGTGCAGGTTGGCAGAACGGGCGTTTTAACGCCAAAGGCGGTCGTTGCGCCAGTGCGCCTTGCCGGAACAACCGTTACAAACGCCACGCTTCACAATCAGGATTTTATTGATGCGCTGGATATTCGCATTGGCGACACGGTGCTTTTGCAAAAGGCAGGGGAGATTATTCCCGAGGTTATCTCCGTGGACAAAGCAAAGCGCCCAAACTGGACAGTGCCCTTTACGCTTCCAGAGCTTTGCCCCGAGTGCGGCGCTGCGACCGTTCGGGACATAGACGGCGTTGCCATTCGCTGCACAAGTTCCCAGTGTCCGGCGCAGAGGCTTCGCAGCATTGTGCATTTTGCCTCGCGCGATGCTATGGACATTGATGGTCTTGGTCCTGCGGTTGTGGAGGCTTTGGTTTCGGCTGGTTTAATTTCTGCCGTTTCGGATTTATACTATCTTGACCCCCAGACCGTTGCGGCGCTTGAGCGCATGGGCACAAAATCTGCGGAAAACTTGATTTTGGCAATAGAGCGAAGCCGCGAGCGTGGGCTTGCCCGGCTTTTGCACGCTTTTGGAATTCGCCAGGTTGGACAGAAGGCTGGAAAAGTGCTTGCAAAATACTATAAAAACCTTGACGAGGTTATGAATGGCACGCTTTTGGAGCTTATGGCAATTGGCGATATTGGTCCTGTTACGGCGGAATATATTTTGGACTTTTTTGTGCTGGAGGAAACAAAGCGCCAGATTGACCGCCTGCGCGACGCCGGAGTGAGCTTTGAAAGCCTTGAAGAAACGGGGGACAATCGTTTTCTTGGCAAAACCTTTGTGCTGACAGGCGCTCTTTCAAGGCTTACGCGCGAGGAGGCAAGCGAGATTATCGAGAGCATGGGCGGAAAAACCTCCGGCTCGGTGTCCAAGAAAACCGACTATCTGCTTGCCGGAGAAAACGCAGGCTCAAAATTGACAAAGGCACAAAGTCTTGGTACAATCATTCTGTCTGAGGACGAATTTGAAAATCTTATAAAATAAAATCCGGCAGAATAAAAAAAATGCGCCCTGTCGAGATTTTTGGCTATATTTTAAAGGAATATTACCCATGAAGAAAGTTTATATAGTTTTTTTAGCATCAAACTTCAAGTCCGGAAAGTTTATCCGCTTTATAACAAGAGGTCGATATAACCATGTCGCCCTGTCTCTGACGCCGGAAATTGCGAAGATGTATTCTTTCGCCAGGTCAAACTACTATCAGCCGATGCTCGGCGGCTTTGAAATTGAGCTGCCGGACCGTTATATAACCGGCGTGCTGGATGTGGAAACGAAAATTTGCGCCTATGAGGTTTCAGACGAGCGGTTTGAAGAAATTTGCACCCGACTTGGATATATGACAGAGAACAAGAGGAAAACCCACTATAACGCGCTCTCGCTTTTGACCTATCCATTTTCGCGCACTGTGAAGATTGAACACACATACACCTGCATTGATTTTTTGACAGAGCTTTTGGGCATTGGTCAGGGCTACACAATCGGAAAGCTTGAGCGCCAGCTTTCCGACAACACGGTGTATGTCGGCGCGCTTTCAAACGCTCTGATGCTTCCAAGCGTGCCGCCGAGCACAGAGTTTTACTCAAAGCGAAGTATTGCTGTGACATGGCTTAAAACCATTGTTCTCATTGCGATTTTGTGTGGCATTTTTGTGCGCAACGTGTCCATCTCCTCCTTTGCCCAGGCGCGGCGCAGAATTTTGGCAATTATTTATAGCTGATATCTTTGTAAAATCGGCATTGTTACAGCAAGTGGATGTATTTTTACATAAACTAGATATATTTTTACCTTGAACTGCGTTTAACAGGCGTGGTATTATGTCTGTAATATCTGATTTGAAAACTAAATATTGAGCATACGGAGAGAAAGTAACAGAGCTTTTTTGAAAAGCTCCCCGGCAAGAAAATTTCTTGCCGGCACTGTACCTCAGCAGCCGTGAAACCAACAAAAAGCCAACATGCCACTGGGAAAATAAGCATTTTCCGGGAAGGCGGCTTAGTAGGAGCGCCGTACACTTATGTGCGGAAATGGGTTAAGTCGGAATATTCTCCCTTGCTACACCGCCGCACCTGAGTGGAGCGTCGATATGATAGTCTAAAAACGAGCGTGGGGGAGAGCCTTTTCCTCGCGCCGCTAAAATTTGGATTATACATCGCCGAAGCACATTTGCTGTGCTCTGG
>JGI994J12354_10000778_pt1 | contig 32137 bp, 32 predicted proteins | sample IntmicLarv3ML3BL_FD_12354 | JGI IMG/M metagenome (IMG submission 12354) | reverse complement strand
CTTAAAGCATCGCAGACATTATAATAACAGGCAGAGGCGGCGGCAGCATAGAGGATTTGTGGGCGTTTAACGACGAAGGCGTTGCTCGCGCCATTGCCGCGTCTGAAATTCCTGTCATCTCCGCGGTTGGTCACGAGCCGGATGTCACAATCTCCGATTATGTCGCGGACCTTCGCGCTGCAACACCCTCAAACGCGGCAGAGCTTGCGCTGCCGGACCAGTCTGAAATTTGCGATGCCATTTTAAGCCTTTCGCTTCGCGTGGGCAGAGCCGCCGCCCGGCGGCTTGATGAAGAGCGGCGAAGGCTTTCGGATTTGTCAGAGCGCTCTGTTTTAAAATCCCCCACAGGCTACATAGACCAAAAACGTGTGGAGCTTGACCACCTGCGAGCGGAGCTTTTATCGGCGCAGCGCGCCGCTCTGGGCGATGCGCAAAACCAATATGTGCGCCTTGCCGCGTCGCTGGACGCGCTCAGCCCCTTAAAGGTGCTCACGCGCGGCTATGCCGTTGCGACAGGGGAAAATGGCAAGATAATCAGAAAAATAAACGACACAGACATTGGCTCTGCCATTGATGTCAGCGTGTCTGACGGCACCCTCCGCTGTCGGGTGGAGGAAAAAGCGAAAGGAGCAAAAAATAATGGGCGCAAAAAAACCGGGCTTTGAACAGTCGATAAAACGGCTTGAGGAGATAGTGGCTCTGCTCGAAAAGGGCGAGGCAACGCTGTCGCAGTCGCTTGAGCTTTTTGAAGAGGGGACAGGACTTATAAAAACCTGCGGAGCAATGCTCGACGCCGCCGAGCAAAAGGTTGTAAAGCTTAAAAAAGGCTCGGACGGCGAGCCGCAGGAAGCCCCCTTTGACGACGCTGAGTGAATAAAACTTTGAAATATTCAGCATATTAGTGTGAAATTTTTCGCATATTCATTAAAACATGAATAATTTAAGCATTAAAATTGCCCGGATACGGTTGTAATCTGAGGCAATTTTTGCTATTATATAAGAAGCGTTTGCATTGCATATTCTAGAGGTATTATAATTTGGAAATATTAAATAAAATAAAAAGCTCCGAGGATGTCAAGCAGCTTCCAAAAAAGGAGCTTGAACCACTCTGCGCCGAGCTTCGCGAGGAAATAATCCAGCGCGTCTCAAAATCCGGCGGTCACCTCGCGTCAAACCTTGGCGCGGTGGAGCTTAGCGTGGCACTGCACAGGGTTTATGACACACAGCGCGACCGACTTGTTTTCGATGTCGGACACCAGTGCTATGCACACAAAATGCTAACAGGGCGGCGAGAGGACTTTTCTCGCCTTCGCATGCTCGGCGGCATTTCCGGCTTCCCAAAGCCGGCAGAGGCAGCAGATGATGCCTGCATTTCCGGTCATGCGTCCACATCAATTTCAAACGCGCTGGGCATGGCGCGCGCGAGAACGCTAAAAGGCGAGGACTATAGCGTTGTGGTTTTAATCGGCGATGGTGCGATGACCGGCGGTCTCGCATTTGAAGGCATTTCCGACTGCGGACAGTCGGGCGAGTCCATCGTTGTCGTGCTAAATGACAATAATATGAGCATCGGCTCAAACGTGGGCGGCATAGCAAGGCTCATATCAAATCTTCGCGTTCGCGCAAGCTACATGGCGTTTAAGCGCGTGTACAGGCGCACGATTGGCAAAATCACAAAAGTTTACAATGTTTTGCACACTATAAAAGAATGGGTGAAGGACCTTTTCCTCCCGGACAACATGTTTGAGGACATGGGGTTTTACTATCTCGGTCCGCTTGACGGACACGATGTAAACCACCTTGAAACAGCCATCGGCTATGCCAAAAGTCTCGGAATCCCTGTGCTTTTGCATGTCGTGACGGCGAAAGGCCGGGGCTATGCCCCGGCAGAAACTTCGCCCGGAAAATATCACGGCGTCGGAAGCTTTGATGCCGCGCTTGGCGCACAGGCGAAGGAAGCGGAGTGCTTCTCCCAAGTTTTCGGACAAACCCTAACAGCGCTTGCGAAAGAGAACCCAAGCATCGCGGCAATTACAGCCGCGATGGAAGCCGGGGTGGGGCTTGAGAATTTTGCAAAAGCTTATCCGGAGCGCTTTTTCGATGTCGGCATTGCCGAGGGGCATGCCGTATCCCTTGCCGCAGGCATGGCAAAGCAGGGGCTAAGACCGGTTTTCGCGGTGTATTCAAGCTTTTTGCAAAGGGCATACGACATGCTTATTCATGATGTTGCTCTCTCAAATCTCCCCGTGGTCTTGGCAGTTGACAGAGCCGGCATCGTCGGTTCCGACGGCGAAACGCACAACGGCGTTTTCGACATCGCCTTTCTCCGAAGCGTTCCAAGCATGAAAATTTTTGCCCCGTCAAACCATGCAGAGCTTCGCAGCATGCTGTCCCTCGCGCTCGCTCATGATGGACCGAGCGCCGTCAGATACGCAAGGGGCAGCGAAGGCGCCTTTGTCGAAGACACCTCAAAGCAGGAAACCGCAAAGCTCTGCGACGGCGCGGATATAACCATCGTCAGCTATGGAATTTTGATAAACGAAGCGCTTGCCGCTGCCGAGGAGCTTCGGCATTCTGGAATAAACGCGGCAGTTTTCAAGCTTAACACACTTGACAAGCCGCAGACCGGTAAAATCATAAAGTCCGCTGCCGAAAGCGGCAGAATAATCATCGCGGAGGAAGCCTGCCAAAGCGGCTGCCTTGGCACGAAAATTTTGTCCGAGCTTGTGATTGCCGGAGCGGAGATAAAAGCGGCAAAGCTGATTAACCTTGGAAACGGCATCATCGTCCACGGCGAGGTGAGAGAGCTTTGGCAAAAATATGAAATTGACAGCGCCGCAATTTGCCGCGCGGCGCGTGAAATGACAGAGGGTGCGGATGAAAAAAATCAGAATTGACCAGCACATTTTCGAGCAGGGCTTCGCGCCCAGCCGCGAGCGTGCCAAGGCAATTGTAATGAGCGGAAATGTTTTCGTAAACAGCGCGCGCGTTGACAAGCCGGGCACGATGGTAGACCCCGAGAAGCCGCTTGAGGTGAAGGGCGGAAAACTTCCCTATGTTTCGCGCGGTGGGCTAAAGCTTGAAAAGGCGCTTTCAGAATTTGATTTTTCCCCAACGGGGCTAACCTGCATAGACTGCGGCGCCTCCACAGGCGGCTTTACAGACGTTCTGCTACAAAATGGCGCGAAGCGAGTTTATGCCGTTGATGTCGGCTATGGACAGCTCGCCTGGGAGCTTCGGTGTGATGAGCGTGTTGTAAATTTAGAGCGCACAAATGTGCGATATATAAGCTGCGAGCAAATTCCCGAAGCCTTAGACCTTGCGGTTATGGACCTGGCGTTTATCTCTATAAAGCTTGTAATCCCGGCTGTTTCAGCACTGCTTAAAGAAAACGGCAACATGATTTGCCTGATAAAGCCCCAGTTTGAAGCAGGTAAAGACAAAATCGGCAAAAAAGGCGTTGTGCGCGATATTGAAACGCACATAGACGTAGTGCGCGAGATTTCAAATTTTGCGCAAAGCGCAGGGCTTAGCGTTATGGCGCTTAGCTTTTCCCCCATCCGCGGACCGGAAGGGAACATAGAATATTTGATTCACCTAAAAAAAGGAAACCACGATGCACCAAGCCCGGACCCCGAAGCAATAGCCAAAGCGGCGCACGCTGGTTTTTAAGGAGAGCTGAAAATGAAAAAAAGAGTGGTTTTATGCCCAAATCCCTTCCGGGACAGGGGACTTGAATGCACAAGAGCCACGGCGGATCTATTAAAAAGCGCCGGGTTTGATGTGAGCGTTTGCCTGATTGACGAACGGTGGAAAGATATCGCCATGCAAGGCGTGGAGATTGAAGATTTTGAGAGCATTGTGGACGATGCAACACTCGTCGTCACCCTTGGCGGAGATGGAACAATTCTCCACACCGCGCGAAGGCTAATCGGGCACAATGTCCCCATGGTGGGCGTAAACCTCGGCACAGTGGGCTTTCTGGCAGAGCTTAAAGACAGCGAGATAATGCGCCTTATAACAGCAGCGGAAGGAAATTTTACGCCGAGCGTCAGGATGATGCTAAAGGTCGAAATTGTGCGTGACAACCAAATTATCTTTGAAGATTATGCGCTCAACGAAATCGTCATGCGCGGTCTGGGGCAGGCTGTTCATGTTTCCGTCGCAGGCGATGGCAGAAAAATTTATAAATTTATGGGAGACGGTATCATTGTCGCAACCCCGACAGGCTCAACCGCATATTCGCTCTCAGCCGGCGGACCGCTTGTGGAGCCAACGGCAGAGAACATAATTTTAACCCCACTTTGCGCCCATGTTTTGGCAGCAAAAAGCTTTGTGCTCGCGCCGGACCGGGTGGTAACCGTTGTGTCGCCGGACAAGCCGGAAGCGCAGCGCGCCATATCGGTAGACGGCGGTCGCCTTATCACGATAGAGGCAGACGACAGCCTCAGAATCAGAAAAAGCGGATATCAAACCCTTCTTGCACACGTTGGCTATAAAGGCTTTTACGATATTGTTTATGAAAAATTGGGAGATAGCAGATGAAATCTATACGACAGGAAAAAATTCTTGAAATAATCAAGAACAACGACATCGAAACACAAAACCAGCTTATCGAAGCGCTTCGCGCCCACGGCGTGAAAAGCACCCAGGCAACCCTCTCGCGCGACATCCACGACCTGCACCTCGTGAAAGAGCTGTCGCCTGAGCGCGGCTACCGCTATGTTGCCGGCTCCACAAAGGTCGTAGTTTCAGATTATGACCTGCGCCTCAAGAAAATATTCCGCGAGAGCGTGATGGAATTTTCCGTGGCACAAAACATCATTGTCATAAAAACGCTCCCCGGTCTTGCCGGCGCCGCTTGTAGCGCGCTTGACAACATGCAAATCCAAAATCTTGTCGGTAGCATCGCGGGCGACGACACCGCGTTTCTCGCGATGAAGGATGCCCTCTCTGCCGAGCATTTTTGCAAGGTAATCGAAGGAATGCTTTGACAATTAGGAGAAAAACAAAATGCTTATAAGTCTTCACATTGAAAATGTTGCCGTTATAGAGCGCGCGGATATAGAATTTTCAGCCGGCTTCAATGTCATGACCGGCGAAACCGGTGCAGGCAAATCCATCGTCATAGATTCGCTAAGCTCGGTTCTGGGTGCGCGAACCAGCCACGAAATCATCCGCAAGGGCGCGGACAAGGCATCAATTTCCGCAGTTTTTCACGACAGCAGCGCCATAAGCTGGGGCGAGGAAAACGATATAGACTGCACAGACGAGATAATTCTCCAACGAAAAATCACGGCAGACGGCAAAAGCCAGTGCCGCGTAAACGGCACACCCGTTACAAGCGGACAGCTTAAAGCGCTCGGCTCGCTGCTGCTGGATATCCACGGACAAAACGACGGCAGACAGCTTTTGGACGAGGGCTGCCACCTGTCTTACCTCGACATTTTCGCAGGTGTCTCTGCGGAAAAGCAAGTCTATACCGAGGCTTACGGCGAGTTTCAAAACACAAAATCCGAAATCTCGCGCCTAAATCTTAACGAGCTTGAGCGCGCGCAGCTTTCCGAAACGCTCGAAGCCTGTGTCACAGAGCTTGAGGGTGCAAAGCTCTCCCCCGGCGAGGAGAGAGAGCTTGAAGAGCGCCGCTCGCTTCTGAAAAACTCCGGAAAGCTGACCGAAGCTCTCGACAGCGCATATGAAGCGCTCTACGCAGGCGACACAAGCGCAATTGGACTAACGGTGGAAGCCTGCGACTGCGCAGGCTTTGCCGCGAGCTTTTCGGCAGAGATGAAGGAAATTTCAAAAACCCTGACAGACGCAAGATACATGCTCGAGGACGCAGCCGAGCGCGTTGACGAATGCCGCAGGTCCTTAGATTTTTCGCCGGAGGAGTATGACGAAATTGAAAGCCGCCTTGCCCTTATAAAGCGGCTCACAAAAAAATATTCACGCGATGAAGCAGGTCTTATCGACTTAATAGAAGAAAGCCGACAGCGCCTTTCCGACATCGAATGCTTTGACGAAAGGCATCAGGCGCTTGAAAAAAAGCTGAACCTTCAGCGCGCCGAGGTCCTGAAGCTGGCGCAGGCTTTAAGCGAAAAAAGACACAAAATGGCAGACGAGATTTCAGCGCGCGTCGAGGACGAGCTAAAATATCTCAGCATGCCATCGGCGCGGTTTCAGGCGGAAATTACAGCCGTTTCAAACGAAGACGGCTTTAACGCAAACGGTTGCGACGAGGTTCGCTTTCTTATGAGCGCGAATGTGGGCGAAGCTCCAGGGCGAATTTCAAAAATTGCCTCCGGCGGCGAGCTGTCGCGCATTATGCTAGCGATGAAAAGCGTTTTTGCTATGGGCGACACGGTGCAGAGCATGGTGTTTGACGAAATTGACACGGGCGTTTCCGGCATCGCCGCCCAGCGCGTTGGCGAGAAAATGAGCGCCTTGTCGGCAAGCAAGCAAATCATCTGCATCACGCACCTGCCGCAAATTGCGGCACTCTCTGATGTACATTTTGTAATCTCAAAGCAGGAGAGCGATAACCGAACCTACACAAGCGTGGACGAGCTTGACCGTCAGGGGCGTGTGAACGAGCTTGCCCGGCTTCACGGCGGCGATGCCGTTTCCGAAGCGACGCTGCTTAGCGCGCGCGAGCAGCTTGCAGCGGCAGAGCGCTTTAAGAGGGGACCTTCCATATGACAAATTTTGCGCCGACAATCGGCATAATGCCGGTGTTTGACGATAGCATAAAAAAGCTGACAATGCCAAAGGGCTATGCTGAAGCGGTGGAAGCCGCAGGCGGTACCCCGGTGATACTGCCGCTCACACAAAATTTGGACACAATAGAGCGTGTTTATCTCCTGTGCGATGGCTTCATCTTCACCGGAGGGCACGACATCGCGCCGGAGATGTATGGACAGGAGCGCAGCACCGAATGCGGCCCGGTCTGCGAAAAGCGCGACGATATGGAAAGCCGCCTTCTAAAGCTTGCGGTTTCGGGCGACAAGCCCGTGCTCGGCATCTGCCGGGGGATCCAGCTCATAAACGCCGCGCTCGGCGGCTCGCTGTATCAGGATTTGGAGAAGGCAGGCTTCTCGGAGCTTTGCCACACCCCAAAGGAGGACGGCGAAAAGCCGCTTCACCTTGTGGAAATTTCCCGAGACACGCCGCTGTACGAAATTTTCTCCTCGCGAGAGATTTGGACGAACAGCTATCACCATCAGGCGGTTCATCGCCTTGCCCCGGGGCTTACTGAGGCGGCGTGGTCAAAGGACGGCATTGTGGAAGCTCTCTACATGCCGCAAAATAAATTTTTCATCAGCGTTCAGTGGCACCCGGAGCTTACCTATAAATACGATGGACACAGTCTGGGGCTTTTTGAAGCGCTCGTGAAAAGCTGCGGCGAAAATTTATAAAAACAAACAAATAAAAGATTAAAGAGGACGAAATGAAGAAAACATTCACACTGTTAATGACTCTTGCCCTCGCACTTTCTGCTCTGACCGCCTGCGGCGGAAGGGGAGAGAAGGTGTACACATCAACCCCCTATGAAATTTATACCCTTGCAAATGAGCGGCTTGAAGCTCTCACCACCATGAGCGCGAGCGCCACCATTGATTATCTTATAACCATTGACGGGGAAGAAATGCCTGTCTATATGCAGATGGACATAAAGCTTTCCGGCGTTGCCCTCCAGATTGAAAGTTCTACAATGGCAAACTTCGAGGGGGAGAGCATGCTTATGCCGATTAACATGACCTTGCTCGATGGCATGTTTTATTATCATGTGGGAATTGGTATGGCAAAAGGCGCAGAAGACGATGGAATTAAAATCAAAATCCCCTTTGAGGCTGATGAGTTTGACGAGCTGATGGAGTCTGCTGTGCAAACCACGGGAAGCTACGACTTCGACCTTATAGAAAGCAACTTTAAAGACGCCACCGTCACAGAGCGCAACGAAGGCTATACAGTTTTCGTAAGCGTTTCAGGCGAAGAGCTTGCGCGCCTTTGTGATGAGCTTTTGAGAGACACACTGACAAACGTCAATCCGCAGTCCTTTGTGGAGTGGATAACAATAGGAAGCTTTGACTATATCTTAAACGTGGATAAATCCGGAAATCTCGAAAGCTCCGAAGTGATAATCGACATAACCATTGAAATGGACGGTCGAGAAATTTTGACAAATATGCATATATTTATGGAATATTCCGAGCTTCCGGCAGATTATGTAATAGAAGCGCCCGAGGATGCTGATACCTATACAAACGGCGCAGACATGGGCATCACAGCGCAGGCGCTGCTGCAAATTATGGCAAATTAGCCCATAAAATAAGAAATGCGGAAAAGAAGCAGCGATGCAAGACCACTTTTTCTTCTCAAAAAGTTTTAATTAAGCTATTGCTTCTCCCCTTGCAGGAGGATGTAGAATTAAATTACAAGAGAGGAGGGCTGGAGTATGTTTCGTATCGGCGAGTTCTCAAAAATGAGCAAAACCACAGTAAAAGCGCTTCGGTATTACGATGAAATTGGGTTGCTGAAGCCCGAAAAAACTGATGTATTTACAAACCATCGGTTTTATTCAACCGAGCAGTTGTTCAAGCTTCATCGAATACAAGAGCTAAGGCAGGTTGGGCTATCAATCAATGAAATCAACATGATTTTGTCCGGACATGATTGCACGCCTATTTTGCTAAAGCGCAAAGAAGAGCTTGTCTCTGAGCTTGCAGAAGGACAAAGTCAGCTTTCCCGACTTGAATTTATTTTACAAGGAGAGAATGCTATGAATTATTCTGCGACAATTAAGGAGCTGCCGGGGTGCATTGTCTATTCCAAAAAGCTGAAGATAGAGAGCTATGATGCCTATTTTGAGGTTATACCCGAAATCGGAAAAGCCATTGCAGCAAAATACCCTGAAATTAAATGTGCCGCACCTGAATACTGCTTTGTCGTTTGCCTTGACGGAGAGTATAAGGAAAAGAACATAAGCATCGAGTTTTGCGAAGCTGTTGATAAGCGCTACCCGGATTTTGACGATTTCAAATTCAAAGAAATTAAAGCCGTCACAGCCGTATCGGTGCTGCACAAAGGCGCCTATTCCTCTCTCGGCGAAGCCTATGCCTATGCCTTTAAGTGGATTGAGGAAAACGGCTATGTTGCCGCAGACAATCCGCGAGAAAGTTACATTGATGGAATCTGGAACAAGGAAGCTGAAGATGATTGGCTAACTGAAATTCAAGTGCCGATAGCGAAGAAATAAGTGCCTATTATTTTTATGTAAGGTATCGACACAGAGCCGCCACTATTTCTTTAGCGTTTAGGTGGTTTTGAATGTATAAGCTTTGCGCCGCAAAGCGCCACCCCAAAATTGTACGTGCACTAAACAAAAATAAACTCCGCTTCTGAAATTTACCAGAAGCGGAGTTATTCTTTTGCCGGATTTAATTTTTATATAACAGCCGGAAGCGCCTTCAAAAAAGCCTCAAGCTCTTCAAAGCTTCCGTTTTCAAATGCGGAGATGTCTGCATCAATGCTGTTTTCAAGATGGTCGGTCACCAAAAAGCAACGCATTCCCATTTTTTCAGCCGCCATATCGTCCAAGGTGTTGTTTCCAATCATCATGCAGTCCGAAGCGGTTTTTCCAAGCTGCGAAAGGAGCGCTTCAAAATATTTAGTATTGGGCTTGCAAAACGCCGAGTTTTCATAGCTTGTGACAATATCAAAATCGCTCATTTCAAGACCAAGCCATTTAAGGCGCGTTGAAACAGCGGGGGCGGGGAAGATGGGGTTTGTTGCCAAAACGAGCCGATATCCCTTGGCGCGAAGCTCGTCAATCATCTCGCGCCTGTTGCAGGGAGCGGCAATAATGTGCTTAACATTATCAAACTCATTAGAATAAAAATCATCAAACACCGGGATGTTTGCCAGCGTTTCCGGACCGTAAAGCTCCGAAAAAACATTCCAGAAAACCTCGCGGTTTGAGCGCGCGCCGTCGTTTTTTATCATCGCGCCCGTGCCTTTCCAGATGGCAGCGACAAAATCGTCCTTGCCATAACCCAGATGGGCAACCTTTTTGATAAGCTCGCTAAAATAAGCCTTTGTAAACTGCTCCTGCTGTATTGGCAGGAGTGTACCGTCCAAATCAAACAAAATCGTGTTCATTTAAGATAAGCTCCTTTATCTGGCGTTGTATATTTATTTCGCACTTTCATCGTCGTTGCCATCTCTGCTGGAAGAATTGTCGGGGTCTTTACCCCAGCAGTTGATAGACTGCGTGAAATCTTTCCTTATGCGCTCATGCTCTGCGCGCAAAAGATGCTGGTTAACGCTTTCAATTTCATCAACCATCTCGCGCCTGTTGAGAAGTCCACTGGAATGAAGCGCCGCATTTTTGTCTACATCGCGGTAGACTATTTTGAGGAGAATGGGTGTTATTATCGTGGTTACAACAATCATGATAACGATGGAGGAGTAGAAGTTTGTAGAGAGCACACCAAGCGCAAAGCCATTGCTGGCAACGATGAGCGCAACCTCACCGCGGCTAATCATACCAACGCCGACCTGAATGGACTCTCTGAAATTAAGCCCGGATATTTTCGCGCCAATTCCACAGCCGACAAGCTTTGTAAAAACCGCAATCAGGGTTAGCACAACAGTCGCAAAAAGCATGGAGACGTTCATATTGCTCAAATCCATGTCAATACCGATGTTGGCGAAGAACATTGGCGTTAAGAACAAAAATGAAAGTGGGTCAAAACGCGACTGAATGTAAGACGCCTGATTTGTGCTGCTAAGCGAAAGCCCGGCAACAAACGCGCCGATTATGGCAGCAACGCCGAAAAAATGCTCCGCGCCATACGCCATAAAAAGGCAAAAGACAAAGGCAATAACAGGGAAGCGGCGCATGCTTGCGCCTTCCTTAGTTTTTGAATACCATGAAGTAAACTTGAAAGCCAGTAGGCTGACAATTCCGGCAACGACAAAAAAGAGGAGTATCTTGAGAATTACGATAGAAATGTTGGACGAAGATCCGCCGGAAATAGAGGTTGCAATGGTAAGGCAAATAAGACCGAGAATATCGTCAATCAGCGCAGCGGCAAGAATTGTGTTGCCTGTAACCGTGCTCAGTCGCCCCATTTCCTTCAAGGTTTCAACAGTGATGCTAACCGAGGTAGCAGTTAGAACAACGCCAATAAAGATGTTTTCAAGCAGCGCCTGGGAATCGTTATGCCCGTGGTTAAATGCCAAGCCAAAGAGAACGCCGCCAATAAGGGGAATGATAACGCCCATAAAGGCAACAAGAAAGCCCGACTTGCCAACTCGCTTTAGCTCAACAAGGTCAGTTTCAAGTCCGGCGGTAAACATTATAACAATAACGCCCAGCTCAGAAAGATGAGAGAGATAGTCTGTCGCGTGAAGTATGTTAAGACCGGCAGGACCGAACACAACACCGGCAATTATAGCGCCGACAACCTGAGGCATATGAATTCTTTTGGCAGCGATGCCAAAGAGCTTGGTGGTTAAAAGGATTAGGGCGATGTCCAGAATAAACCCATAGGACATTTTTAAGGACCTCTTTTCATTTTTTCATTCTAAAAACCTAAAAGAACCAATGAACTGAAAGGTTCATGTGATTTGTTAGCCCTATTCTATTCTTGCGTGTAATGAATGTCAAGCAGCATAATGCCGATTTTTTTATGACTTTTGAAAATTTTGCTTGCTTTTTGGATATAGGTGTGTTAAGATACTTTAGCGCGAATGAGAAGAGAGCAAAAAGCGCAAATATCCGGGTGTAGCGCAGATGGTAGCGTGCTTGACTGGGGGTCAAGAGGCCGCAGGTTCAAGTCCTGTCACTCGGACCAAAATCGAAAGCTCTGTAACGATTGAAGTTACAGGGTTTTCTTTTTATATAATCGGCGATGAGCGCCGTGATATTCTACCCAAAAATTCGCGTTTGACGACAATTTGACGACAACGGACTAAACCGTGCGCAATTGACGCCAATAATACGCTATAAGATTTACTACGCCGTTTCGCTCAAAAGCGCAACGGCTTTTTTCAATGTTTCTTCTTGAACGTGAGTGTAAATATTTGCCGTGAGCGCATAGTCAGTGTGCCTCATAAGCGTCTGAATCGTTTTCGTGTCAGCTCTCGCGGCGTGCAGGCGCGTTGCGTAGGTATGCCGGCAGCAATGCGGCGAGAGATAGCGCACCCCAATTTGCTCAAGTGCCTTTTTATAAGCGCGCAAAAAGCTTCGCGGGGACCAGATATCTCCATTTTGGCATCTGAACATAAACCCCTCATCAGCCGGAAGCCGCGCTGTTATCAGCTCAAAAACCCAGTTGCTGACAGGAATCATTCGTATGCTCTCCGGCGTTTTCGGAGTTCCGAGCGTGGGCTTGCCGTTAATCCTTGTTGCGGAGTGCGTGACATAGATGCAGGAATTTTCCGTCTTTAAATTCTGCCGCCGCATTGCAAGCAACTCGCCCTCACGCAGTCCTGTGTTTATAAGGATTGCAATAACATCCATGAAATCAACGGTTTGCGCACTGCGTTCAATCAGCGCAATTTCCTCCGCTGTAAACGCTTCGCGCTTTTTGCCCGGCGCGGCATTTAAAGGAATTTTCAAGCCTCGCGCCGCGTTTCGAATTACAAGCTCGTTCTTCTCAGCCTCCTCAAGCATCCCGTAAAGCACCACGCGAACCTTTTCCAGCGTGCTTCGTCCCTTTGCATTGCCCAGCTCATTCAGAAACGCTTGTAGCTGTGCATTTTTTATGTCGCGCAGTTTCAGATGTCCGAGAGAGGGCAAAATGTGCTTTAACATATGAGTATAATTTTCGTAAGTTGATGACTTGAGAACACTTTTCTTGTTTTCGAGCCAGAGCGCAGACCACGCACGAAGTGTTGTGCCGTTATCCAGCGATATGAGATTGTTTGCGAGCCGTGTTTGCGATTCTCGCATCGCCTCCTGCGCCGCCTTGCGCGTCTTGTGATACGACGATTTGCGTATCGGTTTTTCGTTCGTGTCATAGCCGATTGTGAGCTTAGCCTCCCACCTCCCATCCTTTCGTTTGTAGATACTGCCTTCGTTGTTGCCGCGTTTTCCCATGCGGTGTCCTCCTTGTTTTATAATTATATCTTAGCTCCGTTCGGAGTAGATAACCTTGCTTAATGATTTATCTTTTTTCCGGTATTCTAATCCGCTCATCAAGCTGCTGAAGGTCAATCTCGCCGCGCTGATAAGCGTCCAGGTGCATTTTTGCCTCATCCTTCCAGTCTTCATATGCCGCGCGGGGATAGCAAGCAGAAGCGCGGCTGCACCGCATCTGATAAGTGTTGGCATATTTGCGATAGAGCGCTTTCGCTTCGTCCCTGCGAACCTTATTCAAATATTTTGCCATTGCCGCGATGTCTTTGCAGCTGCGCCCACGCTCCACGTCTGCAATTCGGTCGCAGTAACATGTATTTTGAGAAAAAGAAAGGAAATATCGCCCACAGTGCCCGCATCGGCGAACACAGCAGTTAGCCATGCACAGATGCTCAAACTCCAGAAACGCCAGCGCGCACACGTCAGAGCTACAGTAGAATTTTGCAGAAGTAAGCTCAATAGCCTTTAATGCGACTATCGTTTCTTTCGTAATGGGCGCATCTGGTGACAGCTCGGGCGCGTCATAGTTCAACTGCCGGCGCCTTACACCCAGTTTTTCGTACAGCGACAAACATTTCACATACGGCTCAAACTGAACCGCCTGCATGAGGTGAAGCCGCTGTTCGGGTTTCAGCTCAGCATATTGCCCCTGCGCATCCAAACCAAACTCTACAATTTGCAAGAGTCGCGTTTGAAAACAATTCAGCAGGGATAGGGACTCTACCAGATGGTCCATAAATTGAAATGTTACCTCAATTATTTGCTGGTCGATAATGTCGCTATATCCCTCCAGCCAGTCAGGCTCGGCAGGATAACTCTCGAAAAGTCGAACTGTAAAATCAGCCGCCATAAACTGATTGCCGGTTTTGCGAACATAGTCAATTCGCTCGATATTTTTTTGCGCGGTATCAAATGCCGCCTCGTACATAGAAAGCGTTTTTATTATGTTCTGCGCGGAGAAAAGATGATAAAAACAAGGGTGGTCAGCTTTGAAAGAGCAGACAAGCGAATGATAATATTCAGCTACGACACAATACGCGGCTTCGCTTGGATTATCAAAGCCTTCAAAGATAGTTCGGCTCTCATCGCACTTCATTGTGTTAAGCCTATCCCGCACCGCCACGGCAGTGTGTAAACACGCCGCCCAGTCGATGTCGAGTATGGAAAACACCAGTTGCCCCAATGGATAGACCTCTATTTTTTCGCTCACATCCAGAAGCTCTTCCTTGCCCTTAAAGCAGATATATTTCAGTTCTGACATATTATACCTCCATGTGTTGGACACAGTATGCTTACACTGTGTTATATTATTATACACACAAATAATATAACACATATTGACTGCGCTTACAAGACCCTGTACCATAAAATCACGCCATTATTTTTAAACACCTTTGGCGATATTTTAAAAATAGAAGGAGGTGAAGCTTATTGGACAAAAAAATGACAACAAAGCTCCGGCAGGAATATCCGAGCCATGTGCCGCTGCGCGTTGCAGCGCCACTGCTCGGTGTTTCAGAGCGGCAGCTGGCGCGGCTGGTCGCAGAGGGACGTAGACCCTTTTCAGATGTCGGCGCAAACGTCGGGAGTCGGCAGAGATATGTGCGCATTTACACAGAGCGGCTCATTGCGTATTTGAACGCGGATAATATTGAAGCGGACATTGAATAATTAGAAAGATGGCGTGTGGACGGCTGCGAGCCGTTCATGCGCTGTCGCCATTTCTAAGGAGGATTTATGACTAAACTAAAAAATAAGCAGCTGCGCCTGCTGCGGCATCTGGCGCAGTTTGAAATGCTGGATTATTTGTCGTGTCTTCGGTTATTGGACACGGAAAATACATATGACCGAGTGGCGCTGTCCTACGCTTTCCGACCGCTGACAAAGCACAAATATGTCCGAAGGCGCAGGGACGACAGCGTTATAATTCTCGCAAAAGGCCACAAGTTATTTCCCAAAATTAAACCACTCATTACTCTGGGCGGCGGCACGGGAGGCAGAGAAAGGGCTAATACAGTTTCACGCACGGCGATGTTTTTAAATGAAGTGGGTGTGGAGAGCCGAGCATCATCGGAGGGAACGGGAGCAACTTGTTTTATACCCTCCGCCTGCTGGCGAAAGCTAAGAACAGGCATTCTCAGCACAACGCGTTTTGCGGGGATTTTGCTCATCGGAGAGCATCGTCTGGCGGTGTATGACATTGGTGATGGCAATATGGAGTGGCAGCTTCGGGCGGAGGGCTCCTTGTTTTATAGGAGCTATGGCGGGTATGAAACGCAGGCAACGGGAATGCTTTTTATTTGCGATGAAAATAGGCGCGAGGAGGTCGCGGAAAAAATAATTCGCCAAACAATGTGGAGCCGCAAACAGCTTCTCGGTAGCAGCAGCGAGGTCGAGCGCACCCGTCCGGTGCAGTATGTCAGAGCGCCAATCCGCTTAAAGGCGCTGTATGAGCGCGTGTATCTGACGACACCGAGTAGGCTATATGAGAGCCTTGCGGAAATTGAACAGGAAAGCCGTACAATTGCAAATTTCCGACAGAAAAGCGCAGAAACACACGACCCGGCGCAGGGAGATTATGAGGCATGGCCTTATCGCTACTTTGTCAATACTGCGACAGACCTTCTAAAATTTGTCTACTATTTCGCGGCGGCAAAATCTCTGCTTGCCTTGCGAAAAGAGCATTACAGCGAGCTAAATTATGCAATTATTTTGCCAAAGCAAGATTTCGGGATTTTAAGGATATACCCCGATATAGTAAATATGGAAGGAGCTGAGTTTTATGAATATAGACCCGCTGAAAACAGTTCATCAGATTGAGAAGTATTTGTCTGATGAAAAACTTCACAAAGCATATACCGCATCAGTCCGGCTGCGGAGCCAGCTGCTAGGCATAATTTATGAAGCTGAAACTTTTGGCGGTGCGACCGAGCCAAAGCTGACGGAAATATTGACCGCAGGAAAAGCCGATGGTAGCTATGTTGTTCTGAAAATCCGAGAACCGTTGCCACCAACAAAGGAGCTTACTGCCGCCGTGGAGGAGCACTGGCTGGAGCTTATCCATAGGGCTATAGAATCGGCATCGCAGGGAAAAGCGCTTCCTTATTTAGACAAAGCTTTCGTCTGGATTGAAATTATTACACCGAAAGGCTCGGATAATGCGAGGCTGTGGGACACCTCAAACCGTGCCATTAACCTTATTATAAACAACCTAAAGGGCATCTTTTTCGAGGACGATAATCATGAGCATATGGCGTTTGGTGTGACCGGCGCGTGGGGCGATGAGGGCATGACAAGCATACATATTATGCCATTTGGCGATGTGAAAGCGCAATTAAAAACAAAACTCCATGAGCTTTAGAAAAACTCATGGAGCAAAAATGTCCCCGACGATTTGTGGTTTTAATACGGCTTGGATAGTTGTGTTTTGATGCGCTGTAAACGAGCGCATCGAAATATCTCCCGAGCTCTGCGGAAGGGTTTAGAGAGCCGGGGCGAAGCGAGCGTTTGAGGCGGCAGCCGAAAATGCGAGCTTCGTCTCGGCGCAGGAATTGATAAAACCCAAGATGAGCTACTCGCTCCGTCGGCGCAACCACTTAGTTATTAAATAGAAGATTGAGGTGAGAATATGTCTACGACTTATAGCTATGTCCGCGTCAGCGCAACCGACCAGAATCCGGACAGGCAAATAGACGCTATGAAATCTCTCGGCATACCAACAAAGTGCATATTTATTGACAAGCAGTCTGGCAAGGATACCGCACGTCCGCAGCTTCAAAAGCTTCTCAAAGTCGTGGGGCCTGGGGACACCATAGTGGTCGAATCAGTTAGCCGATTTGCCCGCAATACCCGAGATTTGCTGGAGCTTGTGGAAAGGCTTACCTCGAAAGGTGTTGAGTTCGTAAGCCAAAAGGAACATATTGACACAACAACACCAACGGGAAAGTTTATGCTGACCGTGTTCGGCGCGGTTGCGGAGTTTGAGTGGGGCTACATATTGCAGCGTCAAGCCGAGGGCATAGCGGCAGCGAGACGGCGAGGGGTGCATATGGGAAGGCCGATTAAAAAAGTCCCTGATAATTTCGGAGAGCTTGTAAGGGCTTGGGAACTAAAGCAAATGCAGCTCTCAAAAGTCCTCCAGCAGTGCGGCGGGATTTGTGAGGCTACATTCTATCGAAGACTAGCGGAATATCGCTTGATACATAAGAGAAAAAGATGAAAAAGCTCTCAAAAGGTGTACCTTTTGAGAGCTTGCCATTATTAGGGATTTTAGCACAAAAAAGACATAACTTCAAGCATTTTCTGCCCTTTAACTGTGATTTTCATAGCTTGTGCTGTGCTGGATGGCTCGCAGGAGCCTTTCTCAAAAGGTACACCTTTTGAAAAAGTCATTTAGTAAATAAAAAAAGAGAGGAAGAAACATGAAAAAAGCGAAACAAATGGTGGCAGCACTATTGGCGGCGGTGTTGCTGCTTGGCACTGCGGCAAATGCGGCAATCTACAATTATTTCCCGGATGTCACAACTGATGCACAGTATGCAGAGGCGGTGGACTATCTTGCGGGGATTGGAATTTTCACCGGAGATGATGAGGGGAATTTCAATCCGGACAAGACAATAACCCGGGCAGAGTTTGCAACGATTATGGTGCGAATGATGGGGGAAGAGGACAGGGCGAAAAAGGTGAGGACAAGTAGCTTCACAGATGTGCTGTCAAACCATTGGGCATGTGGGTATATTACGGTTGCGGTTGAGCTTGGTCTTGTAAATGGATATGGCGATGGCAAGTATGGGCCGGGGGATACGCTGACGTATGAACAGGCGGTTAAGGTTTTGATATGTACCATGGGCTATGAAGAAATTGCACAAAGTTTGGGTGGATGGCCGCAGGGATATATGACAATAGCTAATGATATTGGAATTCTACAGGGGACTTCGTCAAGCTTGGGTGCGCCTAGAAGCGTTGTGGCAATGCTTACTTACAATACAATATTTATGGGAACTGGGCATAATGGAGGGTCTATATAATGAAAATTAAAAGAATCTTAATTGCGCTTGTGCTGGTTGTTGCAATAATTGCACCCATATTTCCAGCTGCAAATGCAGCGGGAACGTCATCAGATATTGTGACTATTGCAAAGAATGAACTTGGCACAACTTCTGGAACTAAGTATCGCACATGGCTTTATGGATACGACAATGACCTTGCATGGTGTGCAACATTTGTTGCATGGTGTGCAAATCAGGCAGGTATATCCACAGAGGTAATTCCTGAAAAAGCGGGTGTAGGCGATATGTATCGTGGTGCCCTTAATAACGGTGGAACAATTGTATCAACGCCACAAGCGGGGGATCTAGTTTTTTATATTGATTGGATAGACCCTAAACCGTATTTGCACGTTGGAATTATGATAAGTGGTACACAGTCTGTTCAAGGGAACATTTCCGACACGGTTCAGCAAACACCACCTTCAGGTTTTAATAGAGGTGGTGACAAACCGAAGAATTATGAAATTGTCTACATTAGGCCTAATTATTGCAATCATAGCTATAACACAGTTGGAATATGCACGAAATGCAAGGCGGAATATGAGCTTAATATACTGCCTATGAATCAGTCCATGGCAGTAACAAAAGATAATGCCGCCGCACATTCTTCCCCCTATGGGGACGCGCCCATTACTGCTCGATACAATACAAAAGATGTTGTTACTATTGTTGCTAGTGCCAAGAACTATTATGGCAACACATGGTATAAAACTTCGACAGGTCATTGGATAGTCAGTAGCTATTTGACCAATACAATGGCTTCAAACCAAATAGCGGTGACAAGTGTATCCCTAAATCAAGGAAATTTGTGCATTGATGAAGGCGCGACCATCCAGCTATCTGCCACAGTAAGTCCTTCCAATGCCACCAATAAAACCGTCACATGGACATCGAGTAATACGTCTGTTGCCACAGTAAGCAGCACCGGGCTGGTCACTGGAATTAAGGCCGGAAGTGTGAATATTACCGCAACCGCTGGAGGGAAAAGTGCAAAAATTAACATTGAGGTATTAGCGGCACTTCAGGTGGACAACACAGTAAAATTCAGCTCTATTGGCACGAGAAATATTACGACCACCAACGCAGAGCCTTACTGTACCATAAGCTACACAGGTGCCCAACCGAGCCGCGTTGAGCTGTATTTTGGAACTTCCAGCTCAAACTTAACAAGGGTGGCTTTTGACACGATTAACCACAGCAAAAATCCGTTTGATGCTTGGTATGATCTTAATTCTGAGGCAAACAGAACGCTTTCGGCAAATACAACGTATTACTATCAGTTCTATGCAATCGTGAATGGGGTTGAGTACAAGAGCGATGTGAGAAGTTTTACAACCTCGCCTGCGCCAGTAGCTTCAACGGTTACATTTAGCTCTATCGGCACCAGAAGTATTACATCTTCCAATGCAGAGCCTTACTGCATAATAAGCTACACAGGCACCCGCCCGTCAAGCGTTGGAATGTATTTTGGCACAAGCAGTTCATCAATGACTAGAGCCGGGTCTGATGTCATAAATCATACTAAGAATCCATTTGATGCATGGTATAACCTAAACGCATACGGGCGAACACTTTCGGCCGGAACTACTTATTATTATCAGTTTTATGCTATTGTAAATGGTGTGGAACATATAAGCGATGTGAGAAGCTTTACAACATCACCCGCGCCTGTGCAGGTGGTTAACAAAGTTACATTTAGCGGACTTGGGACAAGGAACATAACAACGACAAACGCAGAACCATATTGCACGATGAGCTACACTGGTGCCCGCCCGACAAGTGTTGGAATGTATTTTGGCACAAGCAGTTCGTCAATGACTAGGGCTGGCTCAGACGCCATAAATCATACTAAGAATCCATTTGATGCATGGTATAACCTAAACGCATACGGGCGAACACTTTTAGCCGGAACTACTTATTATTACCAGTTCTATGCCATTGTGGATGGAGTGGAACATATAAGCAACATAGGGAGTTTTACTACAACATAAAGAAAGAGAGAAATAATTAAATGAAACGCAATATAATGATTGCTTTGACAGTCACAATATTTTTGTTTTTGCTTAGCGGTTGCGGAGGAAGTAAGATACTTTCTGAAGATGAGATAGTTGCGCAAATTGAACAGGACAAAATTGTTAGCTATGTAGAGAGAGCCGAGGTTGAGATGAGGACCTATAAATACTCCCCTGACGGTCAAAGATTTTTATGGCCCACTGATGACTATGTCGCTATAGATAGTGGAAATATTCAAACTCTTGAAATTACAGGTTTTTCGATAGAAAAGCGGCAGACGAATACAAGCGATAAACAGGACATTGTTTATTGCACAGTAACAATGGAAAATGAAAATATGCGCAGGACGGCGGATTATGTCATATACCTCCGCTATTATGACCAAGGCGGATGGCTGATAGATTCGATTTCTCCGACAAGTGGAGTGAAATACACACCGCTATCAGGACCGTCCGTAGAATTAATCACCAAAATAGAAGAATTTCATAATCAATCAAGAGAGCTTGACGCTTATAAAATGAGTAGCATTGAGGTTAGCGTTAATAAAAGCTCGATTAGCACAATGACCGCGCAGGTTGAATATAATTGCGCCGGATATTCTCCGATTGTAGAGTATATTGCGACAATAGATGCAGAATATGAGCTTGACTCCGCCTCTGGTATTTGGCGGTGTCAAGAATTTAGAACTATCGGCACATCTTTTTCCTGCTCTGAGGATATTTTGGGCACGTATTACAACAGCGATTATAGCGGTAAGATTTATGGTACAATAACAATACATTCGCTTGATGGAAATAGGATAATAGCGAGCAAGGAAGATGCATATGGTGGAACAATATATGAAAGAGAAGCAATTGAGCTTACAATTGAACAGGATCTTTCTACTATTACTGCAAAGAGTGGTTCTTGGTATTTCCGATTTTATGCACAGGGCGGTATCAATGATCGGAATAGTAGTACTGGCTATTATAAAAACTAAAATTTTTCGCCACGAAGTCTATGTTAAATTAAGTACAAGTCAGGAGTACTCATTAATTGATTATGATGTAAATTTTATTTTGTATCATAATCAATTAAGTTTGCGGTGGAGTCTGAAAAGCCACTTTAATTTGGCTAATATTGGATAATATTAGCATAGGGGCGCATTATTTAAATAATTAAGGAGCGCAAATCATGGACGGATTAGCAAATTATAAGTTGTTAAAAGAACGAATTAGCAATAGCGGCGATAAAAATGTGCTTGCGCAGCTTGCATTAATAAAAATGCCAGCCTTTGAGGAATTTCGCAGACTTACAACAGGTGCGGCAAGCTTTACTCTTTGCGGAACGACTTATACTATTCAAACGCGGCACTCTATGTCTGTTGATGAGAAAGAATTGGTCACTTTTTTGCTCGGTGGGAGCTGTGTACTGTCCGTAGAAACAAATTTAAAAGACGACTATTTTAATGTGGATGTTAAACTTCGCCAGTTAGATATTGTGCCGCATTGTGCAATGCTGCATGTACTGGCTATGATATAGAATGCTACAGGTGAAGGTGGCGCGCCGCAAGGAATTCCGTTGAGATACAATTTTACTTTAGAGAAAGACGAAAACCACGTGTTTCAAGACTTAATCAAGAAAATTCCTCTGTTTTATCCCGAAATACCTATAGGTAAAGTTGAGGTGAAAAATCTTGAACAGACACCTACAAGTAATCTTATATTATTGTTAACTAACGAGAATATGTATTACAGAAGAACGGACTCAACAACTTTCAAGCATGTAAATTGGTATCGCAACCGTCAAGGCACCAATTGGCCAAACGATCCAACTGAAGGACTTAACATTAATTCTCAAAAATCCACACAAATATATGACATGGAGCTTTATATTCAAGGGTCTCTTGAGTGTATGTATTACGGAAAGACGAGTAGTGATTTCTACAATATTGTTGAATTTGATGCGACCGAGGCCCGCGAAATGCTTGTGGAAAATGTTGACATTGAATTTGAATATTTCGTATATTGGTTTGATATTCAGACGGAGAATTTTCCGGCTAATGTTTCCGATGCGCTTATTGCGGAAGGCAAGGATATTTTGACCGAGATTTACAGCCATTCCAAGTTTGAGGTTGTATCTACCGAAAAGCAAAATAACGGCGACTACATTGTCACTCTTGAAGTTACGCCGATGACAGTGTTCGACGTTTATTTTGAGGACTATTTTGAGGATAACTACGAGGCGTATTATAAGGCATACTCTGACGGCTACTCTGACGATATGACTGAAGAAGAGTATGCGGAACTGGTATCTGCCACTGAAGAGATGTGGGTTAGGAATATTTATGGCTGCCTAAAGGCAATCATATCCGGCGGTATGCCGTATGGCAGAACTGAAACTATTGAAATTCGTGTGTATCAGGACAGAGACGATTACTACACCTTCACAAACAATGCTGTGAGCACAATTGATATTCTGATTCTTTCTTACGAACCGTGAACAAGCTGAAAATGCTTTGTGGCAGCTAGAGGTTTTGTAAACTAAGGGTGAACCGAAGGTCTATCAGAAGTTGTATTACTTCACAGTAGTCTGTCTGGAGGGCGGGAAAGTTTTCCACACGGCGAAGGGGGGAACAAATCAGTGTTTCTCATACGCCATATAACGAGAACTTAACAGCATACAGCAAGGCGGAAGATACGTGGACGTGCTATAATTATAATGATGACCCCAGATTTATGTATAGAGTAAACTCGTCAACCCTTTCAGGCTATAGGAGCGGACTCTCACTAATTATAACTTCGGATAAAGGTTATCTTTTAGAAACAGATCGCCCAGAGTTTACCAAAATTTCTTGAATAGTGAAATGTTGATATATGTATAAGCAATTTAATTATGAGGAGCTAAATTATGAAAATTAACAAATTGATAGCCATTTTATTGGCAATTGCACTTTTGTCGGCACTTACTGCTTGTGGTAGGGTGAAGCTGCCTGATGAACCGTTAACGGGCGTGTGGCAAATGTCACACAATACTTTTAGTGACATTTATCCTACAGGTGACTTTTGGATATTTGCAGATGATGGGACGTGTGAGATTTATAATATCAGAGACCGTGGAGTAGGTATTATTGGACTTGGGTTTTCGCTTTATTCATATGAATTTGATAGAAGCTCCAATGTGCTTACACTTTCTTGGCCTGGCGGCGGAATGGATTGTAAGCTGGACTGGGACAAGAGCTATTCAAGCTTTGCTTTTTCTGGAGAAACAGAAAATTGGAATTACACATTTACAAAATGTGATGAAAATATTTTGGGTGAATGTGAGCGCATTGACGGCTGGAAACAGCCGGGGGCAGACGGCACATTCACAGCGATAGCAGATAACGGGGATGTAGTAAGTGAGAAGGACTTGTTTGGAACATGGGTAAGCGCGGCGAACAGTTGGAGCAGCCTAGGGTTTTACACTTTCACAAAAAATTATCAGATGGGTTACAGTAAAACCAGAGACGAGATATCCCCAGAGTCGTTTACTGACGAGGAACCTGAAAAAAATGGTGTAGAGAGTAGGGTATACCAGTTTCGCTATTACCCTGACAGTGAGTACCTTGTGAGATATGGAAAAAACGGAACTCCTGATAGCAATGCATTTTATTGGGTTACAGCGTCAACAATGGGGAATCCGGCACTATCACAATTTGTATCCGAACCTAAAGACGTGGCCGAAGATGAGATTGATGACTATCGCATTACACCTAATGGGCTGTTTGCTTACCGCGATAAATATGTTAGTGTGGTTGAAAAAATAAACTGATAAAAGCTCGGTGGAATTAAGCAGAGGCGACATGTACATATTGAAACTTCATGGAGGTATCTGCTATAATAACTCTATTAAGGAGTGAACCCTAATGCCGCTTTTTATCATTCGCAATGACATAACTAAAATGAAGGTTGATGCAATCGTCAATGCCGCCAACACAAATTTGCAGATGGGCGGCGGCACCTGCGGCGCTATTTTCAGCGCGGCGGGAGCGCGAAGGCTTCAGAGCGCGTGTGACGCGCTTGCGCCAATCCGAGTGGGCGAAGCGGTTATCACAAAAGGATATGCTCTGCCCGCAAAACGTATAATCCACACAGCAGGCCCAATTTACCGCGACGGAAAGGACGGCGAGGAGGCTTTGCTGCGCGCCTGCTATAAAAACGCGCTGAACCTTGCAAAAAAGCACAGATGCAAAAGCATCGCGTTTCCCATTATTTCCGGTGGCGCATATGCTTACCCGAAAGAACAAGCGCTCACCGTTGCAACGGGCGCAATCGGCGAATGGCTTATAAAAAATGATATGGAAGTCTCGCTCGTTGTGTATGACAAAGCAATATTTGCGATTTCGAGTGGGCTGCTTGGCGATATTCGGGCTTTCATAGACGAAAACTATGTTGACGAGCAGAAAAAACTCTTTGGGCGCAGTCAAAGAGCTTTTGAATATGAACCATATTTTACTGAAGAATCCGACATATCGATAAGTGCACCCTTGCAAAAAAGTGTTTCTGAGGTATCCGTTTATGCACAAAAAGCAGCAGCACTTGACAAATTTGCCGAACGGCTTGATGAGCCGTTTTCCGCAACACTTTTGCGACTTATTGATGCAAAAGGCAAGTCCGATGTCGAGGTGTACAAGTGCGCCAATTTAGACCGCAAGTTGTTTTCAAAAATCCGCACCGGCAAGGGTTATATGCCGAGCAAAAAAACGGCTGTCGCCCTTGCTGTGGCGCTGGAGCTTTCGCTTTCGGAAACGCGCGATTTACTGGAGCGTGCCGGATTTGCTCTCTCTAGCAGTGTGATGTTTGATGTGATTATTGAATATTTCATATCCCGTAAAATATATGATGTTTTTGAGATTAACAATGTGCTTTTTGAGTATGACCAACAATTATTAGGAGGCTGAGCCGTGATTTTGTCGCTTTGCAAGCGACCTTGAACTTTCATTTCGATGCTACACTTCGTTTATAATAAATGAAACGGAGGACATGGCAATGAAAAACAATCTCACAGAAATCGTATTCATCCTCGACCGCAGCGGTTCCATGAGCGGACTGGAGAGCGATACCATCGGCGGATTCAACGCGATGCTCAAAAAGCAGCAGGCAGAATCCGGCGATTGCCGCATCACCACGGTGCTGTTTGACGGAAGGCATGAAATTCTGCATGACCGCCTTGATATCAAAGCGGTTCGGCCTATGACAGAGCGCGAATATTTTGTGCGCGGCAACACGGCATTGCTTGACGCAGTCGGTGCGTCGATTCAAAAAATTGGAAACGCGCAAAAGCAGTGCCTGCCTGAATACCGTGCCGACAAGGTGATGTTTGTCATCACAACAGACGGCATGGAAAACGCAAGCCACGAGTACAGCTATGAAAAGGTAAAATCGCAAATTGAGCGGAAAAAATCAAAATATGGCTGGGAATTTATCTTTCTAGGCGCGAACATAGATGCGGTGAAAACCGCCGAGCGCTTCGGAATCGAGCATAGTCGTGCGCAAAACTTTCACAATGACAGCGAGGGTGTGGAGTTAAACTACAGTGTTGTCAGCGAAACGGTTTCCGCCTATCGCGCCGCGCCGGCAGGTATGACATTCAGAGAGGATTGGAACGCAAAAATTGCCGCGGATTTTAAGAGAAGGAAGCAAAAAGATTGAATATAAAATTATCCTCCTGCACACAGGGCAGGGGGATAATTTGTTGCTGCGGAGGTAAATTGTGCCAATGTTCGCACAGAGATTTTATATTAGACTGGAGGCGGACGACTACTTGGCAAAAGTTGTTATGCAGCTATTATTGTGTACTGAATAGCTTTACGGTTATTTGATGTCTAACTACCTAAAAATTGACGACAATTTTGACGACAACCAGCGTGAAACAGCACATCAAATCACAACAAGTAATACGGCGAGAAGTATGCAATTGCACACTTCTCGCCGTATCAGATACAGTCCGCGAATCTCTGGGGGTCAAGAGGCCGCAGGTTCAAGTCCTGTCACTCGGACCAACTTAGAACCCTTGAAAACGTTGAGTTTTCAAGGGTTCTTTGCATTTCGCCGCAAAAAACCTTGTGCCACCCTTTACCCTCCAATCCCCCCAAATCCCCCTCTTTACCGGGTCATTTGCAGTAAAATTGCAGTACTTTTTGCAGTATCGCCAAAAAGTACTGCAAATATTTTTTCAAAGTCCCAAAGCATTGACATCAGCGGCGCGCAGCCTCTCGTGAATCTCCGTAATCGCCTCCACAACACCATCATAAACCTCAGCCAAAACATGCGAATAAATCCCAAGCGTCGTTTCAATATCCCGATGCCCGAGCATCTTTTGCACCACCTTCGGATTAACTCCAGTTTCAAGCAGCATAGTAGCAAAAGTATGTCTGTAACTGTGCAAAGTGTAATCACCAAGCCCATTCGCAGCCATAAACCGTCTATATGTCGTCCGAAAACCGTCATAGGTGCGCATTTCTCCAAGGTCGTTCGGAAACACGACCGCCTCGGGGGCTAAAATGTCGTGCTTTGGTCTGCATCTCATATGTTCTGGCAGCGCTTCTCGCCACTCACGCAGCACCTCAATCACCACAGGCGTCACCCGAAAACTGCGGTTACTGCACTGCGTTTTAGTCCCACCAACCACCGTACGCCGCTTTGTCAGCTTGCCATTTTCAAAGTCAACATTTTTCCAAGGCAGAGCGAGAAATTCGCCAACTCGCATACCCGTAAACATGAGAACAGTCAGCGCAGTTTTCATGCGCAAATCGCCCTCTGCTGCAGCAATTATATTCGAACGCTCAGCTCTTGTAATGACCTTTTTGTCGTCATCTCGGTCGGTAACGGCTCGTGGTTGCTTCGGCAATTTTGTGTCGAGGACTGGGTTGCGGTCGATGAACTTCAACTTCGCAGCATGAGCAAACGCCTGCTTCAGCAGGTCGCGCACAGCCTTGATGGTACGCGCCGCCAGTCCCTTTTCAGTGTGCAGATTGTTTATAAACCTCTGCACAGTCATTGCCGTAACGTCGCACACATCAAGCTTTCCAAGCGACGGAACAATGTGCGCGCTAGCCAAATTCAGATACCACTCAAAGGTCACATCAGTGACCGTCGGACGCTTGAAAGTCCAGAGGAAATCTTGCATCAACTGCTCGACCTTGAGCTTTTCCTTTTCAGTTGGCACTGTGCCGCTGAAAACCTGATGTGTTGCCTCGGCAACCTTTCTTGCGACCTCCTCGCGGGTTTTCCCATAAAAAGTTTTGCGATTTGGCTTGCCATCAGGTTTGTATCCAAGCAAAACCTGTCCGCACCATTTTCCGTCTTTTCTCTGGTAAATTGAGCCCTCGTTGTTGCCCCTTCGTGTGGGCTTTTTTGTAATTTTGCGTGGCAAATATATGCTCCTTTCCAGCCACACACATGGTTAGACTAACTCAAGCTTATCCCATGCACGGCCTTTTTTCAAGGACGTTTTTTAAACGTCTTTGCCGTAATTTTGCGCCGTCATATATGCGACAACAGCCTGCTTAGTAACCCGAATTTTTCTGCCGACCCGAACGCTCTGAATAGCGCCGGAGCGCACCAGTTCATAGGTCGTGTTGCGCCCAATTTTCAGCATTTCGGCGAGCTCATCGACGGTAACAATGTCGCTGTATTTGTCAAACATCTTGCGCCCCCGCAAGATAAATTCGCGTAACCTCAGCCCTCTCGTGCCCCAAAAGCTTTGACACACCGCGCTCGGCTTCGAGTTTTGTGCAACCGGATTTCAGAAAGTTTAGGTATTGCTTCTGCGCATATGTATGCCGAAGTCCGTGGAAAGTGAGGTGGTGCAATGAGTTAGGCTCCTGTACCTCATGCCGATGTGCGCAGATAAACTGCTCAAAATTATTTATAGCCCGATGCGTCAAAGTGCCGTCGGGCACAAGCAGTTTGCGCCCTCGTTCAGTGACCGCAAGCCGTTTTTCAAGCATTATTTTTATGCTCTCGTTTATTGGCACGGTCCGCATCTTGCCGCCTTTGCCCTTAATCGTTATTTCCATTGCCCTCGCAGCGTTTGCGGCAGTTGCGGTGTCGATGCGAAAGCACTCGTGAATGCGAAGCCCCACGTACCGCGCGAGGCACAGAACCGCCAAATAATCCTCGCGATTCTGTTCCAAACAGACGCACATCATTTTGTTGACCTCTTCGGTAGTCCAAGTGCGGTCAAGTTTCCCAAAGCTTCGCCGTTCAAGGTCAAGGGCTGCGTTGTCGGGCAATTTGTGCTTTGCGTTCGGCATCATGTCGTGCCAAAAGCGAATGGCGGCGAGGTCGGTTTTGATGGTCGATGATGCAAGATTTTTGCTTTTCATAAAATCCACATAAGCAAAAATGTGTTTTGGCGCGATGTTCGCGAGTTTTTCGAGCCTATAATTCTCGGCGAGAAAGCGGCAAAACCGCTTCATAGTCTTGCCATAACGCTCCTTCGTCTTAAAACTTCCTTGCCGATTGTGCCGAAAAATTCGGTCAAATTGTGCAATTAAATTGCTGTAAATATTGCTGTTCATTTCAAATCCTCCTTAAAAATGGGCGCAGTTTACCCAAGGTCAAATCAGGCTGTTTCCACCCAATTTCCCGACTTTGCGCAGTTCCTGCCGGGGAAGCGAATTCGAGGAAGTGTTGAAATGCCAAGCGTTACGTTAGCATCACAAGCAAGCCCTTTTCAGCCTGTCTCTATTTGCTTAAAACCAGTTGAGTAATTTACGCCGAAACCTATTCCAAATAAGCCGGAGCAAGAAACTCCGCGGCAGGCGCGATGCCGGAGTGCCGGGTGCAGCGAGTGCTGCTCGCGCCGTTTAGCCACCGTCGGCAGTGTGGTGACTGGGCTGGGGATGTTGCCTGCGGTGCCGAAAACGCAGGGGTCTTGCTTGTTGTTGAGCATGGTTTCTCCTATTCAATTGTTGTCTGAGTCGTTGAAATTGCCATGTTTCAGCGGCTGTTTTGTTGTGGTTTACTGCCTGCAATTTTTGCGATATATTGACATTGCAGGGATTAATAAAAGAGTGCAAAAACCCGCAACAAGTCCTTAAAAAGGTTTTGTTACGGGTTCTATTTTGCTAGATCTCCTGCCTGGTGCAGTTAGGTCAGGCTAAAATCTAAGCTGTTAATATGGTTTCTCTCCTTGAGGTGGGGTTCCGGCATATAGCCTAATTGTAAATAGTTTCAAGATGTGGACGGCACCCCCAGGGCGCAATGCGGCTGGGTGTAATCAATCCTACCTCAAACAATCCTACCTAAAAGTACAGGTTCATTTTAGCACCTAGCGCTAAGATTGTAAACTTGAGGAATTTTCAAGGGGGAGGATAAGATAGCGTCTCCAAAGCAAGCTTCAAAAAGGCTTTGCTACGGTTTCTATTTAGTTAGATTTCCTGCCGGGCGCAATTAGTTCAAGCAAAAATCTAAGCTGTTAATTTGTTTTCTTTCCTTGAGTTTGGGTTCTGGCATTTCGCCTAATTGTAGATGGTTTCAAGATGTGGTCAGCTCCCCCAGGGCGCAATGCGCCTAGGTGTAATCAATCCTACCTAAAAACATCCTACCTAAAAGTACAATTTCACCTTAGCATCTAGCGCCAAGATTGTAAACTTGACGTTATGTCAAGGGCAAAATCCGAACACCAAATGGATATACGCCCAGTGAAAACCGTCAAAATACACAAAAACAAATTGCCTAGCTCTGTGATTTTTGTCGTTTGCGAGCGCAGAGATGCCGTTTACGAGTGAAGCGCCCAAAATATAAGAAAAATATGGTAATGTTATTATATGTCTTTACTTGAAGATTAAACAAAAGAGAAAGAAGGAAAGCCCATGAGAACAAAGCGCAAAATATCCCTAATTTTAGCACTAACACTTATATTATCTCCCATGTTAGTAACCCCTGTAGCAGCAGACTTTACACCGAATCCGCAGACATCCTACGCGAATACATTTGTAGATTTGTGCGAAGGCGAAACGTGGTTCATAAACGAGATAGAGCGGCTCTTAAACGCCCAACAAATGACGCTCGACACCATAAACGATGAAACAGCTTTCGAGTACATCCGCGCCATAGGCCTTGATGATGCAGGCATTACAGGCAAAATTCCGGCTGCAATTGGTGAGCTTTCTAACTTGGAATATTTGTTTTTGGGCGGAAATAACTTGAGCGGCGATATTCCATCTTCTTTGTTTTCACTTAATAAACTTCAAAATATAGACCTCGGCGGCAACAATTACAGCGGCGCAATTCCGGCAGGTTTTGGCACAATGACAGCACTAACACATCTCAATCTCAAAGATAATAATTATACAGGAAGCATCCCATCCAGCATTTTGGGCAACAGCAAAATAGAAGTTCTGAACCTCCTAAACAACAACCTAAGCGGACAAATCCCAACGCTTTCGGGCATGACCGCTCTTACATATTTAAATCTCTCATCCAACGCCTGGGGTGGAGTGATGCCCGACCTTTCGAGCAACACTAAGTTAATCGTTCTCTCACTGTGGGACTGCGGACTAACCGGCACAATCCACAGCAGTGTGTATGGTTTGACAAATCTCCAAATCTTAGACCTTGCCGAAAACGGCTTAACTGGCGAGATTTCGGCGGACATAGGCAATTTGACGAAGATGCAATACCTAACCTTCTGCAACAACAAGCTTGAGGGCAAAATTCCGCAAGAATTTGACCAACTAACAAACCTTGAGAAGCTAAATTTAGCAGACAATTACTTGCGTGACATAATTCCCGATGTGTTTGTTTCAACTGTTTTAGACGAGATAAACCTCGAAAACAACTACCTTCGTGGGACATTGCCGCAGACGCTCGTGGACAGATATGATGCTGGGGCATCGGTTTACTTGATGAACAATTATCTGACCGGATCAGATTTGGCAAATATGCCGAATAACGAGAAGAATTTCGCAGACGGCGCGACTTCTGAGCAGTACCAACTGACCTCAACTTACTTGAGCCTTCAAGTTTTTGAGGATAAAACGGTAGATATTTACAATAGCCTGCGCAACAGGTCTTATGCGAACGGAAACACAACACAAAAAGTCCTCTTAAATTCAGGAGAATACGACTTTTTATATGACCCTGCGCTTCTGGATGTGGAAGTTACAGCAACCGGAATCAACGTCAAAGCATTGGCAGAACTACCAAAAACAGACAACGTAATTTTGACGCTTTTCATAATGGCAAACGATGGTTCGGATTATTCGACCATTATAATAAGCCTAACGACCGATACCCCATCCGTGCCCGCCCCCAGCGGTGGCGGTGGCATGGAACCAGTTGGCGGCGATGAAACTACTGAAACACATACACTTTACGTCAACGGCTATCCCGACGGAACGTTTCAGCCGAATGGTAGCGTGACGCGCGAAGAGATTGCGAAGATGCTAATTACTGCGCTGAATCTTGATGAAAAAAGACCTGGAATTTCAAGCTATACAGACGTTTTGAAAGAGCGTTGGTCGTTTGGTGCGATAGAAGCTGCAACAGAGCGCGGTTATCTGCAAGGCTACGGCGACGGAATTTTTGCGCCCGGAACTTCGATGACGCGTGCGGAGCTTGCGACTGTTTTGGTTCGCATCGCAGAGCGCTCCGGTAGGAATCTGAGCGATGAAACTATTGAGTTTACAGATGTTTTAGAAACGGTGTGGTATGCGGAATATGTAGAGAAAGCCGCATCTTATGGTCTTGTAAATGGCTACGAAGACGGGACATTTCGCCCGAACGCGACAGTAACGAGAGCCGAAGCTGTGACGATGATTAATCGCGTGCTAAATAGAAATCCCGAAACGGCGGCTTATTTGAAAACGGCAGAGTGTCCGTTTAGCGACGTGCCCGAGGGACATTGGGCATATTTGCATGTACTCGAGGCGGCACTGACGCATGAGCATTAAGGAAGACAC
>JGI994J12354_10000777_pt1 | contig 32141 bp, 27 predicted proteins | sample IntmicLarv3ML3BL_FD_12354 | JGI IMG/M metagenome (IMG submission 12354) | reverse complement strand
CGTAGGCGTGGACTTGAACACGGCCTCACCTTCCTTATTAAGTTACGTCGCGGGCATCTCCGGCGCGCTGTCGAAGAGCATCTTGGAATACCGCGAGGAGAACGGGAAGTTTACCGCCCGTGCGGAGCTGAAGAAGGTTAAAAAACTCGGCCCCAAGGCATTTGAACAATGCGCGGGCTTCCTCCGTATTATCGACGGAAAGCAGCCGCTGGACAACACCGGCGTGCATCCGGAATCGTATACCGCGACGGAGGCGCTGCTGAAAGAACTTGGCATGAGCCTCTCCGATGTGAAGAACCGCAATGTGAAGGGTTTGAAGGAACAGGTTAAGGATACAAAGGCCATGGCGGCCAAGCTTGGCATCGGTGAGCCGACCTTGCGCGACATCATCAAAGAGCTGGAGAAGCCCGGCCGCGACCCGCGTGATGATGCGCCCGCGCCTGTGCTCCGGCATGATGTGCTGTCCATGGAAGACTTAACCGAGGGAATGGTACTCAAGGGTACCGTACGCAATGTCATCGACTTCGGCGCGTTTGTGGACATCGGCGTGCACCAGGACGGGCTTGTCCACGTATCGCAGATGTCGAACAAGTTTATCAAACACCCGCTGGAGGCCGTGTCGCTTGGCGATATTGTGGATGTGCGCGTGCTGTCCGTCGATGTGGCGAAGAAGCGCATTGCGCTATCGATGAAGGGGATACAGAAATAGAAGAAAACCCATGGGGCGCTGCCCCATACTCCGCCAAGGGACTTGTCCCTTGGAACCCATTAAACCCCGCGCAAAAATCGCGCGGGGTAGGGAGAAAAGGTAGTAAACAGGAGGGTTATTCATGCAGGTTGCACTGCAACAGATTGAGCAGGTATATACGGATAGAATCCGAGAGTTCTTGAGAAATGGCGAGGCATTAGACGCCAACAACCTTGTGGAATGGTCGAAGAGGCTGTTTGACGAGTTTTCTGTTTCGGGCATATCCAAAGAAGAGTCGTCGGAAAACGACATGCTGCTCTTCCAATACGGTGTGTACAATTGGGGCGACGCGCATGGGCTGCATTTTAGCTTGGACATGACGCGCCAGTTCCTCACGCCAGAGGATTACGAGCCGTACCAGCTGAACCTCACGTTGGTTTACGCGCCTGAGCCATTTCACGATGTTGCGGCATACAATTGCTGGAGCGATGAATACAAGGATATGGAGAGCTTTGTCGCACAAATTAAGTCCACCGAGGGATTTATTGCGGCAAGCCAGCAAACGCCTTTGACTTATAAACTGGTGTTTTCACAATGCTAGTATCATGAGACATTTCGGCCGCATCGAATAAACAAGCACCGCGCGGTTTATGCGCGGTGCCTTAACGGGGTCAAGGGGACAAGTCCCCTTGTGGGGTGTGGGGCAACGCCCCACGGTCTTGCTTTTGTCCTTATGCCCCAATCAACCGGAACATGAACGCGATGTGGAACGCGCTGCCGCCCATCACGAACAGGTGGAACAGCTCGTGAAACCCGAAGAACCGGAAATGGAAATACGGCTTCTTCAAGGCGTAGATGACCGCACCAAGCGTGTACGTCACCCCGCCGCCGAACAAGAGCGCCAGCGCCCCGGCGGACACGGAATGCGCCAAAGGATACAGCGCGATGACAACTATCCACCCCATCGCCACGTATATTATGGAAGAAAGCCATCGCGGCGCATCCATCCACAGCGCCTTCAGCACAATACCGGCGGCGGCAATCGACCACACAAGCGCGAGCAGGGTATACCCCCACGCACCGCGCAAAGGCACCAGACAAATCGGCGTGTATGTCCCCGCGATGAGTACGAATATCATCATGTGGTCAATCCGCCGGAGCACCGCCTGCGCCTTCTCCGAAATCGGAAGCATGTGGTACACCGCACTCGCCGTATACAGCAAAATCAGCGCCGCGCCGAAGATGGCAAACGACACCACATGCCACGCCGATGCAATGCGACAGCTTTGCACAATCAACAAAACCGTCATAGGGATGGCAATCAATGCGCCAAGGAGGTGTGTCAGGGCGCTGACCGGGTCTTTAATGCGTTTCAACATAATATGTCATCCTTTCCATGATTCGACACATAGTTTCATTTACTACGTAATGATAGTATACAACACTCCAGACATAGATGCAAGTGCTTATTTGAAAAAAGGAGGATATTCATGAAAAAAATTGTTAGTTTGTTTTTAATGGTATGCCTGCTAGCCGGGTCATTCGGCAGCATAAGTGTACAGGCGGCAGGCAGTGTGGACAAGGATTTCCGCGCGGTTTGGGTCAGCACGGTGTTGAATCTGGACTACCCGTCTAAGAAAGCGCTGTCTGTTGACCAGTTGAAGCAGGAGGTGCGCGACACCGTCGCCCGGGCGAAAGCCGTCGGGCTAAACGCCGTCGTGCTGCAAGTGCGCCCGAACGCGGATGCGTTGTATGCTTCCTCGCTTTTCCCCTGGTCGGAATACCTGACCGGTTCCCAAGGCGTCGCCCCGGCAGACGGCTTCGACCCGTTGGCGTACTGGATTGAGCAGTGCCACGCGAACGGATTGGAGCTGCACGCGTGGATTAACCCCTACCGCGTCACACACACTTCCCACAAGCGGACAGATGTGACGAAGCTTGCGGCGAAGAATCCGGCGCGGCAGAATCCGTCTTGGGTGCTGACCTACGGCGGCGCGCTGTACTTTGACCCCGGCCTGCCGGAGACGCAGAAGCTCGTCATCGACGGCGTGAAGGAAATCATCACGAACTACAACGTGGACGGCATCCATCTGGACGACTATTTCTACCCCGGGACGGACTTCCCGGACGACGCGTCGTACAAGAAATACGGCGGAAGTATGGCGAAGGCCGACTGGCGGCGGGAAAATGTCAACACGCTCATCAAGGGCATACAGGCCGTGATTAAACAAAACAAGCCATCCGTGCGCTTCGGCGTGTCGCCCTTCGCCATCTGGCAGAACAAAACCGCCGCGCAGCCTTTGGGCAGCGACACACGCGGCGCACAGTCGTATGTGACGATGTACGCGGACACGCGCCGTTGGGTCAAGGAAGGCTGGCTGGACTACATCGCGCCGCAGATTTACTGGCTCATCGGTTATGAAATCGCAGATTATCAAAAGGTGCTGAACTGGTGGATAGATGTGTGCAAGGGTACGAATGTTGACCTGTATGTCGGGCATGCCTCCTACCGTGAGGCGGAGGGACAAACCGGCTGGTCGAACGAGATGACCCGCCAGCTCACCATGAACAACACCACCTACAAAGGCAGTGTACAGGGCTCCATCTTCTTCCGGAGCAATAACCTCAAGGGCAGCATCGGCGACCAGATTGCAAAGTACTACGGCGCGAGCGGCAGCACCAATACCGGCACGGTCACACCGCCGCCCAGCACGACATCTCCGTCGCTCAAGATGACGAAGCTGACCGTGGCGCAGCCGGGGAGCAATATCTCCACGACCGGCTCCGGCTACAACATCATGGGCACCTGCGACCCGGAAAAAGAGCTGCTCATGAACGGCAAACCAGTGGAGAACCGCACATCGGAGGGCTTCTTCAGCGTGTATGTGCCTGTCGCGAAGGGGACGAACACATTCACATTCACACAGGCCGGGCAAACAACCGTCACGCGTGTGATTACCGGCACGACGTCGGGCGGCGGGAGCACCGGCACACCCACCATGTCCGTGGCGAATGTCACGAACGTGTACCCCGCAAAGGATGAATACACCTTCACCGGGAACAGCATTACATTCAAATGCACCGCACCCGTGGGCGCGAAAGTGACCGTCACCATCAGCGGCAAGACTTTCACCATGACGGACGACAACGCCGCGAAGAATCAGAATTTGGGTGCCGACAAGATTTATTCGACCACATACAGCTACCGCCTCGGCCTGTATGCCACCGGCTCGGGCAACGTGGAGAACCGCGGCAAGCCCGTATATACCATGACCTATAAGGGTATAACCAAAACCGCCACCGCCGCCGGGGTCTGGGTCATCCAGACAGGTGCGCCGCTACACGCGGGCGTAACGGCGGATTCCGCATGGCTGTACCCGAACGCCACGACAGACGGCGGCTCCTCCTGGAACCTGCCGAAGGGTGCACGCGACACCGTGACCGCCGTAACGAAGGACGGCACATGGGTGAAGCTTGGCTGCGGCTACTGGGTGGAGCGTTCAAGCGTATCTGTCGCGAAAGAAAACCAGCGGTCAGAAAATGTGCTGTCCGCCGGTAAATATGTGAGCGCGGCCAACGAGGACATTTTACAATTCACCTCAAAACAGAACCCTGCCACTTATATTACCCAAAGCGGGCAGAATATAACCATACAATTCGGCCTGCAAGCCGTCGCACCGCCGCACAATATCACAAATGCACAGTTGGCGAACAGCAAGCTCTTCAAAGCCATCACCAGCGGCGTGACGAACGGCATCCCCTACATCACGCTGACGTTGAAGGACAATGTGCGGACGGAGGGCTTCTACACCAGCTTCGTATACGGCACATTTGAAATCCATTTCAAGGCAATGAAATCTTTAGCCGCCGGTGCGAAACCGCTGACCGGATTCTCCTTCGTCATCGACGCGGGACACGGCGGGAGCGATTCCGGCGCGACAGGCCCGATGGGCGGCACCTTAGCGGAGAAGCACATCAACCTCGCGAACGCCGCGAACTTGGCAAACCGCCTCCGCGATCTTGGCGCAGGCGTATTGATGGTGCGGACGGCGGACGAATTCTATTCGCTCTACGAACGCACGGAGGCCAGCCGCAAGGTGAACCCGGACATGTTCATCTCCATGCATGCGAACAGCATGGGCGAGACAACAAACGCGACAAACATCCGCGGCATTTCCTTCTGGTACCGCAATTCGTTGAGCAAGCCGCTGGCTGACCGGCTTATCAACGACCTATACGACATCAACCCGCTCACCACGCGGCAAAAGCTGTCGAACCAGTCGAACTTCTACGTCTGCCGCCCGTCGTGGGCGCCGTCGGTCATTGTGGAAGCAAGCTTCGTTTGCAATATCGACGATTTCTCCTGGCTTGTGAACCCGGCGGAGCAGGAACGCCTCGCGGATGGGATGGTGCAGTCGATATTGAAGTATTACGGGAAGTAATATTTTCATCTGCACAAGAGAAACATAACACCAATCATATATTTTTCGGTTACCAGAAGCGGTGTTCATTTTGGAATTGTTGGAAAACTCGTGGGGTTAATCGGAGCGGATGCAGTTAGCCGCACGCGGGATGCTACTAATGCACCTACCAAGTCTGAAGATTTCAAAAAAACGTTACACCATAAAAACCATAAAAGTTCATTTAAGTAACCGCTGATTAAATCAAAAATAAAATTGCGTTGTGTGCGAAAACCGTCAAGATGCGCCGGTTTTCTGCGCTTTTGTTGGTACCGGCACACGTTCTTAGCAATTTTAGATACCTTGTTCAGCGGTTACTTACTAAACGAAAACCCCCGCATTCTCTATGCGGGGGTTTTATCGTTACCCAAACAGCGCCTCGACCTCATCCTTCGTCATGCGGCTGATGAACTGCGCGCCCTCCTCAATGACGGAATCAATCAAGTCCTTCTTCTTTGCTTGCAGCGCGAGGATTTTCTCCTCCACGCTGTCCTTGGCGACGACGCTGATGACCTGTACGGCCTTGTCCTGCCCAAAGCGATGCGCACGATCGGCAGCCTGTTCCATGACAGCAGGGTTCCACCACGGGTCGTAATGGATGACGACATCTGCGCCGGTCAGGTTCAGCCCTGTACCGCCCGCTTTCAAGGAAATCAAGAACACATGATTTTCCCCGGCGTTGAAGCGTTCCACCATGTCGAGGCGCTCCTTCGCGGAGGTCGCACCGTCCAGATAGAAGAAGGGTATCCCCTCCTTCGTAAGCATCTCCGCCAGAATTGCCAGCATCCGCGTGAATTGCGAAAAAATGAGCAGCCGGTGCCCCGAGGCGATGGAATTGACCGTCAGCTCCAGCGTCACATCCAGCTTGCCGCTCCCCCCGGCGTAATTTTCCAAAAACGTCGCCGGGTGGCAGCAGAGCTGCCGCAGGCGCGTCAGGCGGCTCAGGATTTCGAAACGGTTCTCCGTATATCCGTTGTCGTCGCCGAATGCGTCGGTCAGCTCACCCCGCGCACGCATGAGGTAGGCCGTATACACCTTGGCCTGCTCCTCCGTCATCTCGGCGTAGAGCGTCGTCTCGATTTTTTCCGGCAACTCCGTCAGCACGTCGGACTTCAACCGCCGTAATATGAACGGTGCTGTCTGCCGCCGCAGTAAACCCGCCGCTTCCTTGCTTTCCTCCCGCAATATCGGCGCTTCGTACAGCTTGGAAAACTTTGCCCGGCTGTGCAGATACCCAGGCATCACGAAATCGAATATCGACCACAGCTCGATGAGCGCATTTTCCACCGGCGTGCCTGTTAGCGCAAATCGTGTCGCGCCGTTCAAAAGCTTGATGGCCTTCGCGTTCTGCGTGGCTGGATTTTTGATGTTTTGCGCCTCGTCCGCGATGATATAGCGGAAGTTGAACGCCTCATACTGCTCAATGTCGCGCTTGAGCATGTCGTAGGTCGTGATAAGTACATCCGCTTCCGCGCCGTCGTTTTGCAAAATGGCCTGCCGCTGCTGCGGCGTGCCGCATACCATCTGCACGGAAAGCGTCGACGCGAAACGTGCGATTTCCTTCTCCCAGTTGTAGACAAGGGATGTCGGCGCGACGACCAAGGACGGACGTTTTTCTGTATGATTGCTTTGTTCCGCCAACAATACCGCGATGACCTGTACCGTCTTGCCCAAGCCCATATCGTCCGCCAGGATTCCGCCGAAGCCCGCACGGTCAAGACACATCATCCAGCGGAAGCCCTCCGCCTGGTATGCACGGAGGACATTAGCCAGCGGCGCGGGCACAACGAAGTCATCCCCGCCGTGCAAGCCTTGCAAAAGCGCGTCAAACGAGCTGTCGCGCTTCGCCTGCATCAGGCTTTCGTGGCGGGACAATGTTTCATCCGCGGCCAGCGCACGGAAGCGCGGTACTGTAATGCCGTCTCCGCGCACATCCCGTTTGCCCGCGCCGAGGCTCTGGGTAAGCGCCTCCAGCGCGACGAGGGATGCGCTTTCCACTTCCCCATCTAAATTCACAAAGCTTCCATCCCGCAGGCGGTGGTACTTCTTCTTCATGCGGAAGGATTCTAGAATATCCATCATTTCCAGCATTGGAAAACCCTGCGGGTTCACCTTTACTTCCAGCAAATCTCCCGAAATCCGCAGGCCGACGCTGGCGGACGCGCGCGGCTTGTCGGCAATCGTCCGCACGGCATCCGTCACATACACCTCAGCCGCGGTTCGCGCCGCGGCAATCCCGGCCGGTTCGTAAAAGAACCGGTACACCCTGTCGTCACCCGACAGGCGCAGCATTCCGCCGCTTTCCGCCTGCGTGAAGCCAAGCTGCCGCAGAACCGCCCCTGTACGGAGCTCTGCCATCACGTCGCGGTTCTGCCAGTCGCCGTTCAAATCATTGTGCGAGGTATACACCGTATCCCCGTAGCAAAATTGCATTTCACAGACCACATCCTTGCCGTCCATGTCGAAATACATTTTTGCTTCCATCGGGACGGTGTGGGCATCATTCCCTGCGTCGTCCTGCGCCATCATCAGCAGCCCGCAGCTTCTTAGGCGCGACGCGAGGAACGCACGCACGCGCGGCGCTTCCTGCCGCGTGAAGGCCAACTTCCGCGCACCGAGCTGCTTGTACGCGGCCAGCACCGGCTCCAGCGCCGCTTGGTACTCCTTATTGACGCGGTGCAGCGTTTCCCCATGCAAAAGGTAGCCATACGTTTCTCCGTTAAACAGTTGCACATCCTCTTCCAACGACAGGCGCAACCCGCCGCCGTCCGCAGCCAATTGCAAACGGAAATCGGGTGCATCGTCCGTCAGTACGACCGACGCCGTTGTTGTGCCGTACACCGACGCGTCCAGCCGCTTTCCCATGTGCAGCGCGGCGAAGTCGTCCAAACCACGCGGCGTCAGCAGCATATTCCGCGCATTGGTGAATTGCACAAATGCCTCCCGCAGCTCCGGCCTGGCATTCGCGATAGCGTCCAGCATGTCGTATTCCCGCAGCACAAGGGTCAGCAGCGCGCGGCTCTCCGGCTCAAACGCATCCAACCGGTGCGTGAGGGAGAACGCCTTGCCGTATGTGAATGCCTCACCCGCCCGCATCCTTGTGATGAAATCGCGTACATTTTTCACAATATACATTTTATCGCGCCCGATGGAAAAGGACAGGTGCGCACGCTCGTTTTCCACCGTGAAACGCGGGGTCAATACGGCCTCCGCCATTTGCTCCGTTTCGTTTCCGCTGAACGCTTCGGCCTCAGCATACATCAAATCCTCGAACCGCTTCAGCGCAGCGCCCGCAATCCGGGCGGAACGCGACAGCACCACGCTTTCCCGGTTCGCCTCAAACAAACGCAGCAATGCTGCGACGACATGCTTGCACGCGCCGCTCCAAATGCCGGACGCGGGGCACATGCAGCGGTATTTTTGCAAAATGCCGTTCCGGTCAAAGGCAATCATAACGCTGCGGTCGCCCCGCACGCCGCCGACGGTCACATGCGCGACAAGCGCACCGTCCTCGTCCGAGAGCTGCACATTATGCACCTTGCCATTCAGCCAATACGCGTACCCCTTGTGATAGGTATCCGCATTCGACGCAAGCCGCGCAATTTGATTTTTATCAATGTAATATTTCATCCTTCGACCTCCGGATTCCTGCAAAACGGTAATCTATTCATTATAACAGATTTTTACCCGTATGGCAAAGAGTATTGCATTCTTTTTTCTCGACATTGCTTCATATGTATGCTATAATACTATGCTATAGCTACAGACTTACATACGGAGGCTGATTTTGATTTGTTAAGTGACATAGTGATGATTGTCCTGCTGCTGTTGGTGAACGCATTTTTCGCCTGTTCGGAGATAGCGCTGCTGTCGGTAAACGCGACGCGCGTGCGCGCCCGGGCGGATGAGGGCGACAAGAAGGCTATCGCCTTGAAAAAGGTGATTGATGACCCCAGCCGTTTTTTAGCGACGATACAAATCGGCATCACTTTCGCCGGGCTTTTTGCCGGTGCGTACGCTTCCTCCGCCTTTGCGGAGCCAATCGTCGAGGCGTTGCTGGCGCATGGCATCTCCATTCCCGCCAACGTGCTGACGATGGTTACGGTTGTGTTGATTACAGTAGCACTGTCTTATTTCAACCTCGTATTCGGCGAGCTTGTGCCCAAGCGTGTCGCCATGCGGAAGGCGGATGCCATCGCAAATGTTGTCGTGGGCGTCATCCGCGTTTTTTCCGTCATCGCCACGCCCTTTGTCAAAATTCTGTCCCTCTCTACAAACGCCATGCTCCGCCTCTTCGGCATTGACCCGCAAGACAATGAGGAGGACGTGACCGAGGAGGAAATCCGCATGATGGTGGACGTCGGCGGGACAACGGGCACGATTGATGAATCCGAAAAGGAAATGATTAACAACGTGTTCGAGTTCGACAACAAAACCGCCGGCGACATCATCATCCACCGTACGGATATTGTCGCGCTTCCCGTCACCGCATCACGGGAGGAAATCATCGACGTGGCACTGCATGAAGGCTACTCCCGCATCCCCGTGTTTGAGGAGAACATCGACGACATCATCGGTATCCTGCATGTGAAGGACTTCATGGGTGCGATGATTAAAAACCCGGATGCCATCGACCTCCGCGCGCTCGTGCGGAAGCCGTTCTTCGTGCCGGTTTCCAAAACGACAGACACGCTCTTCTCCGAAATGCAGAAAAGCAAAAACCATATGGCCATCGTCGTGGATGAATACGGCGGCACGGAAGGCCTCGTCACCATGGAGGACTTGATTGAGGAAATCATGGGCAGCATCTACGATGAGTATGACGAAGAAGAAACACCCGACATCGTAACAGTGGACGCAAACACCTTCGTGCTCTCCGGCACGGCGGATTTGGACAGCGTGGCGAAATTTTTCAACGTATCCTTGCCCATCGACGCATATGAAACGGTCAGCGGTTTCATCATCGGGCAAATCGGCCGCATCCCAGCGGAGGATGAGCATCCGGAAGTTGCGTTCGAGGGGCTTTTGTTCAAGGTGGACAAAATCGAGGACAAACGCATCCTCTCCAGTACGGTGGTGCAATTGCCATGATGACGAAAGCGGATTGCCGTGCGGCATACAAGCACATACGAGACAACCTATCCCCTGCGGTGCGCGCGGACAAAAGCGCGCGCCTGCGGGGGCTTCTGCTAGGCTCCGAGGTGTATGCAAGTGCAGGGACATTGTTCAGTTTCCTCGGCTTCGGGAGCGAGGTTGACACAAAAGCCATCCTCACGGACGCACTCGCCGCGGGCAAAACCGTCGCTGTGCCCGTCGTGCGCAAAAAAAGCGCAATGGATTTCATCACCATCACAAACCTTGAAGACCTGTTGCTGAACCGCTTCGGCGTGCCGGAGCCGCTGCACGGCCGTATTGTATACCCCTGTGAAAATGACCTGATGCTTGTCCCCGGCCTCGCCTTCGGACGAGACGGGTATCGCGTGGGCTACGGGAAAGGATTCTACGACCGGTATTTGTCCCGGGTGACAAGGCCGCGCTGCGTCGGGCTTGGCTTTGCGGAGCAGGTGGCGGATACGGTACCGCATGACAATTACGATATAGCATTGGATACGATATTAACAGATAATGGCTGGGAGGCATCGCGATGAATTTACAAGAAATAGGCAAGCGCGCCAAAGCCGCAGCACGGCTGGCGGCACGGCTTTCGACAAATGAAAAGAACCGCATCCTGCGATTGGTGGCGGACGCACTGGAGGCGGACACAGCGGCGCTGCTGGCGGCGAACGCGCCGGACGTGGTAAATGCCACGAATGACGGCAAAAACGCTGCTTTTATTGACCGGCTGACGCTCACGGAGGCACGTATCGCCACCATGGCGCGGGATATGCGCAATGTCGCCGCGTTGGATGACCCCGTGAATGAGGTGATGGAGATGAAAACGCTCCCCAGCGGCATCACTGTGGGAAAGAAGCGCGTGCCGTTGGGCGTTGTCGGCGTGATTTATGAATCGCGCCCGAACGTCACGGCGGATGTGTTCGGCCTCTGCTTCAAGGCGGGAAACGTGGCAATACTGCGCGGCGGGAAAGAAGCCATCAACACAAACACGGCCATCACCAACACCTGCCGTAACGCGCTGGCGGAGAACGGCCTCTCGCCAGATTTTATACAGCTTGTGGAGGATACCTCCCGCGAGGGTGCGCTGGAAATGATGCGCCTGACGGAATACCTCGATGTGTTGATTCCGCGCGGCAATGGCGGGTTGATTAAGGCCGTTGTGGAAAACAGCCGTGTGCCCGTCATCGAGACAGGCATGGGCAACTGCCACATCTTTGTGGACGCATCCGCCGATTTGGACAAGGCCACGCGCATTATATTGAATGCGAAAACGCAACGCCCCGGCGTGTGCAACGCATGTGAGAAGCTGCTTGTCCACCGCGCCGTTGCGGACAGTTACCTGCCCGCCGTATGTAAGGCGCTTGCGGACGCAGGGGTCGAGCTGCGCGGCAACCGTGCGGCGGCGGATATTTGTGCGGACATCACACTCGTCCCGCCGGAGGCCGCCGAGTGGCATAATGAATACCTCGACCTTATCATCGGCATCGCCGTGGTGGACAATCTTTCTGCAGCCATCGACCACATCACCGCGCATTCCACCGGGCATTCCGAGGCCATTTTAACCGAAAGCTATGCCAATGCGCAAACTTTCTTGCAAGAAGTGGACAGCGCGGCGGTGTATGTGAACGCGTCCACACGCTTCACGGACGGCAGTGAGTTCGGCCTCGGCGCCGAAATCGGTATCAGCACGCAGAAGCTCCACGCACGTGGCCCGATGGGCCTGCGGGAGTTGACATCGTATAAGTACATTGTTTATGGCAATGGAGAGGTTCGGGGATAAGCAAGTCCACAATGCCGATTCCCGCACAATTTCACCCTCCGGACTTCATCCGGGGTCTACCATCATCACTCACATTTGGAGGCAATCAAAATGAAAATCCGCACGTATTTAGCAACCGTATTTGACGGCATGGCAAAGGGCTTATTTGCATCGCTCATCATCGGTACCATCATCAAGCAAATCGGGGAATTAACGAACTTCGCACCGCTGATAGCCATCGGCCTTGCGGCACAGTACATGATGGGTCCATGCATCGGCGCAGGCGTGGCTTTCGCGCGGAAGACGAAGCAATTCACCCTCGCGTCGGCCATCGTGGCAGGCGCACTCGGCGCGGGCACAATCACAGGCGCGGGCGCAATCGCCATTGGCGAACCGCTGGGCGCATGCATCGCCGCTGTCGCGGCGGTTGAGCTTGCTAGCTTCCTCGAGGGTAAAACGAAATTTGACCTGCTCGTTGTTCCGGCGGCGTCGCTGCTTGTGGCCGGGCTGCTGGGCACCTTCGTTTCCCCCGCCATCGCAGTCATGATGAAGGCTATCGGCGTGATGGTGAACTCCTTTGCTGAAATCCAACCTTTGCCGATGGGCTTACTCCTCGGCACGGTCGTCGGCCTGGTGCTGACAGGCCCCGTCTCCTCCGCGGCGCTCTGCATCGCGGTCAGCCTTGACGGCTTAGCGGCGGGCGCGGCGCTGGCGGGCTGCTGCGCGCAGATGGTCGGCTTCGCCGTCAGCTCATACCGTGAGAACAAGGTCGGCGGCCTGCTTGTGCAAGCCTTCGGCACCTCCATGGTTCAAATGAAGAACATCATCAAAAATCCATGGGTCTGGCTCCCGCCGACCATCGCAAGCGCGGTCTGCGGTACACTTTCGGCCACGGTTTTCCGCATGGAATCGAACGCCGTCGGCGCGGGCATGGGTACCTCCGGCCTTGTCGGCCCCTTCTCCACCTTCGCGGTGATGGGTGTGAAATCCATTGTGCCGATGCTCATCGTCTACTTCCTCATCCCTGCGGCAGTCGCACTGGGCGTAAGTGAGCTTATGCGGAAAAAGGGGTTAATTAAGCCCGGCGATTTGCAATTATAAGGAGGCAAACCATGAAGCTCATCTTCAAAGGCAAATGTAAAAATGTGAACGCGCTGCCGGAAAGCACCTTGCCGGACAACGCCGTTCCCTTCCGCGAGCCGGAAAACGCGGTGACGTTGAATCTGATGGCGGCTGTATTCTGCATCCCGCTGGGTATTGTGATTCTTTGCTTTCTCATCGGAAAGATGCTGCTCGGCGGCAGCTTGGGCGGTTCGTCAGTGGTGGGGTTTCTCCTCGCGCTTGTTGCGATATTGCCGCATGAGCTGCTCCACGCCGTCTGCTTCCCGAAGGACGCGGAGGTGCATTTGTATTACACAAATTGGGGCGCATTTGTCGTATGTGATGCACCTATCACAAAGGCGCGGTTTATCTGGCTGTCCCTCACCCCGATGCTGGTGCTGGGGGTTTTGTCGTTGTTGGTTTGGTTATTCGTGCCGGGCGGTTTTTGGGCGGATGCACTCCAGACCTTCGGCGTGTTGAACCTCCTGTTCGGCTGCGGGGATTGCGTCAATATCTGGAACGCCGCGCGGCAGATGCCGAAGGGGTCGTTGCAGCAGTTGTCCGGCTTCCACTCATATTGGTACATGCCATAAGGTTACGAAAGGGCGGGGTTTATCCCCGCCCTTTTTTATATCCGCATTTCAAACTCAAATTCATGCCGCAGCGGTATGTCATCCTCGCCCAACAGCGGAATCTGCGGCTTCAGCACACGTGCTTCGTCCATCGCGTCCCAATGTACGGCACACAGCGACAGGCCGCGCCGTTGGTAAAACCGTATGGCGTGCGTGTTGTCGTTCGTCGTCACGAGCCAAATGCGACGACAACCGGCCTTTTTCGCCGCCTCCGCCGCTGTGTGTATTAACGCGCCGCCGATTCCTTGCTTTTCGCACATGCTTTCCAACACAGTCAACTCGCATTCGCCGTCCGCAATATGGTACAGCACGAAACCTACAACCGCGCCATCCGCCACCGCCGCGAAGCCTTCTTGCTCCCTCGTGTCGTGCAGCACGCCCCGCGACACAATCAATGGCCCCGACCAGCTTGCCGCAATCTGCGCGTCGATGGTTGCCCGGTGTTCCGGGGCTATCGGTACAAGCGCAAACATAAAAGCCCTCCTTTATTCGATGGGTATCCCATTCGCCTGCATGTCAAACATCGTCTTGTACATCCCGCCGCGCGCCATCATCTCTTCGTGGGAGCCGCTCTCCGCCACCTTCCCGCCGCGGACAAGCATGATGGTGTCCGCGCCGACGATGGTGCTGAGGCGGTGCGCAATCATAAAGCTCGTGCGGCCTTTCATCAGCTTCATGAACGCCTCCTGTATCCGCAACTCCGTCCGCGTGTCCACGGAGGAAGTCGCCTCGTCCAAGATAAGGATGTCCGGCTCCATCAGCGCCGCACGCGCGATGGCGAGAAGCTGCCGCTGTCCTTCCGAAAGGTTGCGCCCACTCTCCATCAGCATGGTGTCGTACCCATCCGGGAAACGTGTAATGAAGTCATGCGCGCCGGAAGCCTTCGCCGCGGCGGTGATTTCTTCCTCCGTCGCATCCGCACGGCCATATTTCAGGTTTTCCCGTATGGTACCCGTGAAAAGATACGTGTCCTGCGGCACAATGCCGAATGCCCGGCGGAGTGAATCCCGCGTGTAGTCTTCAATGTTGTGCCCGTCGATGAAGATTTTCCCGCCCGTCACATCATAGAACCGCGCAAGGAGGTTCACAATCGTCGTTTTCCCCGCGCCGGTTGGCCCGACAAGGGCGATGACGTCGCCCGGCGGCACGGTGAAGCTCACATTTTGCAACACGGGCACATCCGGCACATAATGGAAGCTCACATTCTCGAACCGTACCTCACCGCGCACGGATTGCAATTCCACAGCGCCCGCCGGGTCGGGGCGCTCCTCCTCGCTGTCCAGCACCTCGAACACACGCTCCGCACTGGAAAGCGCGGATTGCAAAGAGTTGTACATGTTCGCCAAATCATTCAACGGCCGGCCGAACTGGCGGGAATAGTTGATGAAAATCGAAATTGTGCCGATGGTAATCAGCCCGTTCACTGCCAGCACGCTCCCCGCGCCCGCGACAATCGCGAAACTGAGGTTCTTTATCACATTCATAATCGGCATGATGTAGCCCGACCAAATCTGCGCTTGCGTGCCGACTTTGCGGAGCTCCTCATTGATTTCGGCCAGCTCCTCTATGGCGTATTTCTCATGGCTGTACGCCTTGACGACCTGTATGCCCGTGATATTTTCCTCCACGCAGGCATTCAGCCGCCCGAGCGCTTCCTGCTGTTTCTTATACAGCCGCCGTGTGTTCGCGGCAATCGTTTTCGTCAGCAAAAACACCAGCGGCAGCGACACAAGGCTGAAAAACGTCATCACCGGCGACAGCACAAGCATCATCACCAATGTCCCGCTTAAGGTGAATACAATCCCCATCATCTGCGTCAGCGCCGTGCCGAGGATGCCCGCGATGTTATCTGTATCATTCGACATACGGCTCATGAGCTCCCCATGCGGGTACGCGTCGAAGAACCGTACGGGTAGTTTTTGCAACTTATCAAACAACGCTTTCCGCAGGAGCTTGACCGTCCGCTGGGATATGCTTGCCACAATCCATTCCTGCGCAAAGCGGGAAAACGCGTCCCCCGCGTATACCAATGCAAGCAGCAAAACAATACTGCGTATCATTTCCAAAGACACACCGGAGCCGAACTCCAGCGCGTCAATCGCTTTCCCCGATAACAGCGGCACCGCCACGACCGCCGCCGCCGTCCCGATGTTCAGCAGCATGGTCAGTACCAACTGCCGCCATTGCCCCTTGAAAAAGGTGAACAGCCGCCGCACCGCTGCCTTTGCATTCTTCGGCTTCTCCACCGGGCGTAAATAGCGCCCGCCGGGGCCGCCGCCGGGTCTTTTGCTTGGCGCGTTTGCCGCCGGGGCCGGTCTTGGATTGCTCATGCGTCATGCTCCCTTTCTTGTTTGAATTCGCCGCCATAGGGCAAGGGTTATGTTCTTTTTATCGTCAATCACTGTACCGCTTTTCCCATCGTTCCGCACGCGCCGCCCAACATGCCTGCGCCAACTCCATGTACCGCACCGCATCCGCGGCGCTTTCCATCGGTTTTGCGCCATCCTCCAGCACACGGCGAACAAGCATCCGATCCTCCATGAAATACACCTTAGCGCAATAATCGTAGGTTCTCTCATCACTCTCGCCCGCGAAGCTATTCAGATAATTTTCAAGGCGTTTTCTATTCTTACCCCGTGCTTTTGATAGCACAAAATCATTTTCACCGATATAAAACGCATGCAACCACTTTACAAACACATCCAACCTGTCAAATACATTTGCGCTGCCGCCTTTAACGCCTTGCAAATTGCCCGTCGCCGGCATGAGGGAAAAATTCACCGGACTATGATAAACAAGATGGTTTGCGTAAAACATTTCCAGCGTTCTCTTATCAAGTTTCAACTTATATTTATATAGGTAATATTTGGCACTATTAAAGTTAAACTCCGTATCACCGCCGAGTATCAGTTCTGGATATCCATCCTCATCGCATCGCGACCATGGCGCATACAAGCGGCCATCTTGCTTGTACCATGTATGTAACAATTCGTTATATGTATCTACATGAACCATGTCAAATTCACCCAGCAGCGGCCAACGCTCCTCTGTGTACACCTTCCGGTAATGTGCCCACGCCAGGGGTGAAGCATCCGGGTCATACGGCACACCATCCTGCCATTCCGGAATCTCTTCATAGTACTTACTTTTCATACCACCGCACCCTTTCAAAGCACCCGCTCCCGCAACGTCACACATACAGTATCGCCCGCCTGCTTCCCAATCGCCGCGCGGATGTCCTTACGGATGCCGAGGATATGACCCGGTGTGCCCATCCGCACAAGCTGCCCGTTATACGGAACGCCGTCAAATGTCGCATGCACCGGCACACGCTTCCGGCCATACGCTGCCTCCACATCAAACGGAATTTCCACGTACGCCGCGTCCATATCCGGATTTTTACGAATCACCGCATCAAATTCTCGCACTTCAAACGCCCGCTCGTAACACCAATAATCGTGCCCGAACGCAAACACTTCGCCGCGCTTCGTAAAGCCATTCTTCTCATACATCCGCACCGCTGCGGGGTTCGTCTTTCCGGCGAGCAGGCGCATCCCGCCGAAACCCTTCCGCCGCATCTCCCGCAGGACATGCCGTAGCAATAGCGACCCTACGCCTTGACCGTGACGTGCGGGCAACACACCGATACGCATCAACTCACAAGTGTTCCGCGTTTCCCACGGCACGTCCGTCTCATCCAACTCCCCGAATGCCCCTGCCGACGCGACCGCGAGGATGCTCTCCCCCTCACACAGCACATACAGCGCCCCGTCGCGCAAATCCGATTCCGCGCTCTCCCTCGTGGGATATTCATCATTCCACATGCAGCCCGGCGTGCCGATAAGACGCTTGTACAGGCTTGCGATGTCGTCCAAATCGTCTTTTACCGCCTGACGGAACACGGGGAAATCTATCCGCAGCACCACCTTGTCCGTGATGCGCCGCCCGTCCTCGATGATGGCCTCTTCGCAATGTTCGGTCATGTAGTTTGGAATAATCGTACATACAGAAAAGCCGCAGCGCTCATAAAATTGCATAACCGACGCGCCGTATCCCGTACCGACCAGCATCGCCGCGGCTTTGTCCGCGTATTGCGCCAGCACATGCCGCATCAGCGCACGTCCGTAACCCTGCCGTTGGTACGCCTCGTCCACAGCCATATTCTGGATTTCATACACGCCATCGCCTTCGTCCGTCACGATACACGCGCCCTTCGTTCCGCCATCTTCCAGCACAAACAACGCCCCGCGTGTCAGATACCCGCCGATATGCGCCATCTCGTCTGCAAGGAGCAGCAGCGGCAGATATTGCTCCTTATCTTCCGTCACATGCCGAATTTCCATACCGCTTACCTCCCATAACAAGGAAGACCTTAGGCCTCCGTCTTTATCGTCCCTTCCCCACCTGCGACCGGTAAATCTCGCGGTACACCTCGCAGGAATCCATCAACACCTCATGGTTCCCGAAGCCCACCGCCGCACCGCCGTCCAGTACGAGAATCTTCGGCAGGTGCATCACACTCGCGATGCGCTGCGTCACCATCAGGCAAGTCACGTCTGCCGCCTCACGCCGGAGCGCTTGCAATATCGCCGCTTCCGTCGCGGCATCCACCGCGCTCACGCAGTCGTCCAAAATCAACACCTTCGATTGCCGCACAAGCGCCCGTGCAATGGATACGCGTTGCTTTTGCCCACCAGAAAGGTTCACACCGTTCTGCCCGAGCAACGTGTCATACCCGTCTGGGAATGAGGCGATGAAATCATGCGCCTGCGCTGCCTTGGCGGCTTCCACAAGCGCCTCGTCGTCCGCTTCCATCTTACCCCATCGTATGTTCTCCGCAATCGTCCCGGTGAAAAGTTGGGCTTTTTGCGCCACGACGGAAATTTTTTCCCGCAACGCCACAAGGTCGTATTCCTCCAGCTTCACGCCGTCAAGCAGCACTTCGCCCGCCTGCGGATGGTAGAAGCCCGGCACAAGATTCACGAGCGAGCTCTTGCCCGCGCCGGTTGAGCCGATGATGCCCACTGTCTCGCCCGGATGCGCGTCAAAACTGACATCACGGAGCACCGGCGTCTTCGTATCCGGGTATATGAATGTAACATTTTTGAACTCGATATGCCCGGTGATGGTGTCCGGGTTATACCCACCCGCTGCTTCAATAGCGCTGGCCGCATCTGTAGCCAACAGCACATCCCGCGTGAGAGCGCGGCGGCGTGTCTTGAAACCGCGGGTTCCTCTTGCGGTTTCAGCGCCGTTTTTCGCCTGTTCTTTGGGCGAAAAAGATAGCACATCCCCCACACGATGCGCCGATGCCCGTGCGCGGATGAACTGCTGGTACACATTGAACACCATGTTCACCGCTTGCAAAATTTGCGCCATGTAGTTCATGAACGCGATGATTTGCCCAACCTTCACATCGCTCGTTTCCATCAACGGCCGCGCCAGCCACAGCAGCGCCACAACGGCCATATTCATCGCCAGCGTGATAAGCGGGTTGAACATCGACATCACGCGCCCGACGCGGATGGCGATACCGGACAATGCCTCGTTCACATCCCCGAAGCGCTTCACTTCCTGGTCGAATGTATTGAACGCTTTCACCACGCGCACGCCGGATAGATATTCCCGCGCGGCGGCGTTCAGCCTGTCCAGCGCGGCTTGCAGCTTTACGAAAAACGGTGCGCCCACCTTCAGGCTCGTGACGATAAGCACAATGACAATCGGTATCACCGCGAGTAAAAACCACAGCAGCCGCGGGTTCAGGAAAAACACCATAATGAACGCGCCGATACCTAAAATTGGTGCTTTCGCAAAGATGCGCATCATGCCATTCGCAAAATGTTGGAGCTGCGTTGTATCGTTCGTCATCCGCGTCAGCAGCCCCGCCGCGTCACGTCGTCCCAGCTCCTCGAATGAGTAGGCATTGATTTTCTTGAAAATATCCAGCCGTAAATCGGCGCCGAAACGGTGCGACACGCGGCTGGCCAATTGGTTCCGCCCGACCGCGCCCACCGCACCCAGCGCCGTCACGCCCAGCATCACGAACGCGAACCGCAGAACAACGGCAATCTGTCCGCTCGCCACACCCTCGTCTATGATTTTGGACACAATCGTCGGCTGGAGTAAATCGCAGCACGCCTCCACGCTTAAAAACGCCACCGATGCCAGAAAAAGCTTCCAGTATCGTTTCCAATACACCGCAAGGTAGGACATCCGTTTTCCTCCTGTTTTTGAATGGTAAGACATCATCCGGACACGTTACAATTCGTCCAACACCTTAGCAAGCCGCGCCTGTTCAAGTCGCTCCAGCTCATTAAAATCCCATGAACGGCCTGCGTAATTCTGGAACCGATTTTTCGTCACAGGCTTCACACGAGGCGCGGCGGCAGGATTGCTGTCGCGTCCCCAATCTCCGCGAATGGCCTTTTTAACAAGCAGATACCAGTCTGACCACTTATTTTTATTACCCGTCTGCTGCGCAAGCTCATCCACATACTGTACCTTTGCATCGACAATGGACTGCGTGTGCGCTTCCGTTAGCTGGATATATTCATCATCTGAAAGGAGCACCCAACCGTACGCACCATGTTTCCGTCTCACGGGTGCGGGCGCTACCGAAGTACCGCTCTTTTTGTCTTTTTCTTGGTCTTTTTCTTGGTCTTTGTCTTTTTCTTTTTCTTCTTCTTTGTCTTCGCTGCTTTTGCCATTTTGCATATGGCAATTGCCATCCGCTTCATTCCGTCTGTCTTCCCATCGCTTGGCGGCGCCTTTTCTTCCGGCCTCTGCCCGCGCGGTGACAACACTGGCATATCTTTGGTTATCCCTGTCAATATCCAGCCGCAAGCCGTCCCAAAGCAACTCCTCGCGGCCTGTCAGCTCGGTTTCCTCCCCCGTGTCCTTATATTGCAAGGCGGCTCGAACCAAACGCCCGAATTCATCATCTTTCAACTTCCGGTATTTTGTAAGGGCATCCACAAAAAGCTTTACATACATTCCGTCCATATTCCCTCCGTATTGGTGTTCGTAATATTTACGATAACTATACACCCCTACGGTATCTCTTACAATGTCAACCGCTCCGCCGCCTCATCCTCGTTCGTGACGAAATACGGGCCGTACCCCGCGTTGCATTCCCGTATAAAATCCTGCAACGGCTTGCTCGTATAGCCGGAAAAATCGCCCACAATCGCCAATTTCATACGATATTGCACAAATTTCTGCAACACCGCCCCGGCCAGACCGCTTGACAGAACGAAAAACTCATCCGCAAACGCCTCTTTGTTGAGCACAAGGCAATCGCAACCGCCCACATACGAAGCCTCCGCAAGTACATCCAACGCGGTCTGCACGTCATAAATCAACACCTCGTCGCTATGCAAAAAAGCAATATCAACGTTGTTGATTGTCTTGATTTCTTGACTCATATTTTACTCCTCATTTCAAAAAGCCCCCGGAACAAGTCCGAGGGCTTCCTCCTATTCTGTCACGCGTCCGCCATCAAATCCCGCATACCATACAGCCCGGCGGGCTTTGTCACAACATAGGCAAGCGCCTTCACCGCGCCCACAGCGAAGACTTCCTTCGACGCGGCGCTGTGCGTTATTTCGACGACCTCGTCCTTCCCCGCGAAGATGACGCTGTGCTCTCCAACAATCGTGCCGCCGCGGACGGCGTGGATGCCCAGCTCCTTCTTCCCGCGCGCCTGCCGCACCTGCGACCGGTCGTGCACGTATTCATACGCGCCATCCGCCGCCGCATTGATGGTATCGGCGAGGATGAACGCCGTACCGCTGGGCGCATCAAGCTTGCGGTTGTGATGCTTCTCCACAATTTCAATATCGAATCCGCTGCTGCCGAGGACGCGCGTCATCTTTTCCATCAATTCCGCGAGGAGATTGATGCCGAGGCTCATATTGGCCGAGCGGAAAACGGGCACGGCCTTCGCCGCGTCACACAGCTTCGCCTCCGCCATATCGTCCAGCCCTGTCGTGCAAATCACGACAGGCGTCTTCTTTACCACTGCATAATCCAACACGCGCGGCACGACATGCGCCACGGTGCAGTCCACAATCACGTCCGCTTGTATGGTGCAGTCAAAAATATCCGTAAATGTCGGGAACGCGCAGGCCGTTTGCCCCGCGTCAATCGCCACGCCTGCCACAACCTCGGCCGCGCCGCTCTCCGCGACAGCTTCCGCAATCGCATGGCCCAGCTTGCCGCTGTAGCCGCTTAACAACACTCGAATCATGTTTCAAAACCTCCATGATTGGGAATCTTTGTGAGTCATTTGAGCGCCCGGGTCAAGCCCGGGATGACGAGCAATGCCAACCATCATCGTCATTGCAAGCTCGACCCGCAACCTCATTTTACGCCGCAAAACCCGCGGCATTTTCTAAAGTTTTGGGATTAAGTTAAAGTACCCTTCTGCATCCGCATCAGCCAGACAGGCCTCAATAATTTTACGTCCCAGCGGGTTCAGCTCCGGCTGGAGGAATTTTTCACATTCGCTCTTAAAGAACTCCGTGATAATCTTCGCGCCCGCGTCATATCCGTCGTTGCCGACCTCCGGCTGGAGGTTGACTTGCATGAAGCCCTTCGGGATGTACGTGCCGTCAATTTTAATATTTACCGGGGAGTAACCCAGCAGCCCGCAGCGGGACGGTGTAAGCGACTCCGGTCGGAATTTCGCGCCGCCGCGCCGCGCCAAGAACTCACGCGAGACCCATTCGCCCGCAAATCCCACCTTGTACGCGCCGATATGCTGGTTCGGTATCAATATGTAGCGCGTGGACGGCGTTTTGATAATCTGGTCAAGTATCAGATTCGCTTGATCCACCATTTTACCCGTGGCGAAAGCCCAGTACGAACCCACACCCTCGCTGGACATCTTGTTCGCTTTCGACGTGTCGTTGATGCTCGGGTTGGCAAAACCGCGCGGCGCAGCCAAGCGCCACAGCCATGCCAACGCCGGCGGCAGCACATGGAAAATACCCGCGATACCGTAGTTCGGGTTCTCCCGCGTGGACGGGGGCTGGCGGATGCCGAAGCTCCGCACGTCCACTTCCACCGCACCGGTCACGTGGTTCTTCATAAATTCACGCGGCATGATGAGGCGCGGGTTGGAACAGGGTTTGCCCGGCGCATCCATAATCGGCTCCCAAATCAAACAAGTTGAGTTCGGTTCCGCGTCCATATTCAGGAAAATCAACGGCTTCGACGGGTGGATGGACAACTTCTCCGTATTCGGCGAGGTGCCGTATTCCGTGATATGGTCCACACGGAAGAACCACGCGCTTTCCGCATCCGCGCAGACGAGTTTGTTGCTGTCATTTTGCATAGACGGGTGGCAAACCGCCATATCATCCGTCACGGGATGAAGCTCGCACGCGTCCGAAACCGTGATGAGCGTTTTGTCACCTGTTACAATATTCTTGCCCAAAAGCAGGCGTCCATCCTCCTCGCGGTGGAATTGCTCCAGCATCTCCGACTTGCCGCCGCCGCTCGCGCCCTCGTGCATGATAACGAGGCTCAACTCATACGGCGTAATGACGCGCACCGTGGAGGCGTGGCAGGTAATCCATTTTTCCTGCTCCCCAATGTCCAGCAGCACGGCGTAAATACCCTTCTTGGCCGACGGCCCCGGGTAAAGGTTATACGAAAATACCTCGTGCATGTTGTAGCTGCGGTTGTGGATAACGACCTGCTTCCCATCATAATGCGTGTGGCGGAACGGTGGCGCAACATATACCACCGCGCGCGGCTTGAAGAAATTCGGCACCTGTGATGCGGGGATGAACCCTTGGAAATCCGCAAAAATCGCTGAAAAGAACGCCGCGTTTTTCGGCACGACAAGCAAAGACGGATAACCCAAGCCCATGTCACCGTTACCTGCCATGAACGGCATCACAATCAGCTCCGGCTGCTGCTTCAACCATTCAAAGGTTTCCTGGCGGATACCCTCAAACGGTACGCCGAAGCGCTCCTCATGCCGGCGTTTATCCGTTGGCAAATCGTCTGCAATAACCATGCTGTCCGGGTCGCGCCGGCGCATGTTCACATCGTCGAAGTTCGCCACAAGCCCATTTTTACAACGCGTCATATACACCTCGCGCACCGCGCCCTTGCCCGGCACGTCAAAGCTCACGTCGTACGTCATATTCGCCGGATTCCCGCCCATCGCGAGATCAACCATCTCTTCCCGCGTCTCGGGGAGCCAGATTTCGGCCTTGCTCCGCTTCAGGATATCCTCTAATTCTTTCGGTAAAACCATCTTATTGATGACACTTTGCGTCATATCGAACCTCCTTCATTGTCTCTGTCGATGAAACACCACTTTCTATTATAACCGAAAACAACGGCGGTTTCAAGTGTATAAAAAACACGTTTGCGGATACTATAAATGTGTGCTTGAAAGGAGGCTGTCTTATGCCACAAAAAAAGCGCATCAAAGCGCCTGTGTTCGAGACCCTTGCCGTGCTCGACCCTACGCGGAAAACCGGCGATGCCAATGTCACCATCCCGCGTACAGAGGCTGTCCAAGACGCAAAAGACTGGGTGGAAGAGAACGAAAAATAATACAGGCCCCGTGCCTATTTGGCACGGGGCTTTGCTAAAAAGTTTCCGGGGTTCGGGGCAGTGCCCCGAGAACTTCTTACCGTTTCAATTTCGCCACGGTCACAGCATGTGCAATCGACCCCAAACCCGCGCCGGTAAATATCCCCACACCCAGCCCGACCAGCGTGTATATCCATCCGCCGTTCGCGAAGCCCGACACGCTGCCACCCAGCAGGAACCCGACCAACGCACCCGCCACCATCGACAACAGCATCATTCCGCCGTACATCAGCCCGATGACCTCGCCCGTGGCGGGACTCTGTTCAGCATAATACTGCTTCATTTTATCCTGCATCTTTTCCTGCATTGTGGCCGCCTGCGGCGATTGGCTCTCCACCTTCATCGCCTCGCACGCCTTGGCATATGCCTCCGCCTCGCCCATGCCCTTCTCCATCAAATCACTGATAAAATCCTGCATAAACACCGCCATGTCGGCCCGTGCATCGTCCAAATACCGCGCCGCTTGCTCCTGTGTGAAGTCCTCAATCCGCTGCTTCGTCTCATTCCCTATTTCCATCGCCATTCCCTCCATTTTTCAACATCTCCACCCGCGTTGTGAGGAACTTCCACCGCGCCCAAAATGCCGCGCGCTCCCGCTCGCCATTTTCATTCAATGTATAAAACTTCCGCGGCGGCCCCAGTGCGGACGGCTTCTTCGTGATGTGCACCAGCCGGTTCGTCTCCAGCCGCAGCAGTACGGAATATACCGTGCCCTCCGTCATCCCCGTGAAACCCATCGCCGCCAACCGCTTCACTATCTCGTAGCCATACACTTCATTCTCACTGATGATTTGGAGCACCATCCCCTCCAGCACACCCTTCAGCATCTCGCTCATGTTATCCATCGCATCACCCCGGTACTCTATAACGTTAAGTACTTCTACATCGTAACACGAAGTAGTGGAGCTGTCAAGCGTTTTTCTGCGTGAAAATATCAGGCACGCACAATCGGGCTATGCTATACTGGTATCAGGATATATCCGAAGGGAATGAGCACCATGAACGCAGCAAACTACCTCATCAGCCTCATGTGTGCAATTGAGCATATCGAGGCGAATCTGACGAACGAAGTCAATGTCGGCGGCACGGCAATGGCCGCGTATGTCTCGCCGTCGCAGTTGCAACGCATGTTTGCCGCCGTGTTCCGCTGCTCCGTGGGGGAATACATCGTCAAGCGCAAGCTTTGTCAGGCGGCGGAAGCGCTCCTCCGTACGGACAAGGCCGTGACGGAATTGGCGCTGGAGTATGGGTATGGCAGCACGGAGTCGTTCTCCCGTGCGTTCCGCAGGCAATTCCGCAAGGCGCCTTCCACGTTCCGTCGGGAGAGCCGCTTCACGGAGCTGTACCCGAAACTGTTGTTAAATGAGAACAATTTGAAGGGATGGATTCACATGATAAAGCAATATGATATCACAGAAGTAAGCGCGAAAATCCTCGCTGCAAAAGGCACATACATCATCAGAACGGACATCGACTGCATGATGAAAATTAACGAAATCAGCCATGATGCGGGCGACGCCGCCTTGGCCGAAACCGCCGCGCGAATTGAGAAGCACCTCCCGGCGGACGGCATATTCTTCCGCACGGGGGGCGACGAGTTTATCATCCTCACCAGCGCGACCGACCTGGTCAACGCGGAACACATCGCGGCGGGCGTCATCTCCCATGCAAACGAGGACGTGGCGTGGAAGGGCGGCACCTTTCGGTTCACGCTCTCGCTGGGCATCAGCCAAATCCCGGCGGACATCACCGACGCGCAGGCCGTCCTCGCCCGGGCGGACGAGGCCATGTACGAGGCCAAGAAAAATGGACGCAACACATTCGCTGTGAATTAAAGCCGTTCCGCACGAAAAAAGCCGCGCAATGCGCGGCTTTTTTCGTATCTCAGCTTACCCGAAAGCCTTTATCCCTGCTTCATGCGCGGCGATAAGCCTGTCACAAAGGTTCTCCCAATCGTCGTCCCGCAATTTCTGTGACGGGTGCCGGTCGAACCAATCAAGCGTCATTTTCGCACCGGCTTCCAAATCCGTTGTGCAAATGAATTCGGGCGCGAGGGATTTCACCTTCGAATTGTCAAAAGAAACGCTGTTGATTTTATCCCCCACAAGCTCCGGACGCACCGCCGGGTGGCAGGCGGTCAGGAAATCCGTACTCATATGGTACAGCGTGGGCGATAATCCCGCCGCGCGCCCGATGGTCAGCACAATATCGTCCCATGTACGGGCGGTGTCGTCCGTGATATGATACGCTTCGCCGATGGCCTTTTCGTTCCCAAGGAGTGCGACGAATGCCTTGGCGAAATCCGTGTTGTGCGTTACAACCCAGATGGACGTTCCGTCACCCGGGACAATGATAGGCTTGCCCGCTTTCATTCTTTCAATAACGCTGTAGGGCGATTTCCGCCCGGGGAAAATCATCGGTAAACTTGTCGTGCCGTAGGTATGCGACGGGCGCACCACCGTGATGGGGAAGCCGCTTTTAGCATACGCATCAAAAAAAATGCGCTCGCTTTCGATCTTATCCCGCGAATACTGCCAGAACGGATTCACCAGCGGCGTATCCTCCGTCGTGCGGAAGCTGCCCGGCGGTTTTTCATACGCCGAGGCGGAGCTGATATAGATAAACTGCTTTGTGATGTCCGCAAATACGCGGATGTCCTTCTCCGCCTGTTCCGGCAGAAAGCCTATCCAGTCCACCACCGCGTCAAAGGTCATGCCCTTCAATGCCGCGCGAAGGCCCTCCTCATCCGACGCATCCGCCGCGATATGCTTCGCGCCTTCGGGGAAGAATTCATCCCGCGTACCGCGGTTCAGCAAATAGAGGTCAATCCCCTTCGCCACCGCGCGTGCCGATACCGCCGCGCTGATGCGCCCCGTGCCGCCTATCATCAAAACCTTCATGGATTGCCTCCTTACCGGATTCTATTCCGCCGACATGACATACGCATTCCTTGCGTCGTTGATTTCAATCGTCAGGCGGAGCACATTGTACAGATACGCCACGGATACGTAGGTGGTGCCGTCCACCAGGCGCATTTTATAACCGCGCGTGTCGCTCGTCATATTCACCGCGACGGGAACGATGTCGTAAAAGCCGTCCTTCCGAATCGTCGCGCTTTTCGACCCGGCCAGCCAGGTGACCGAATATCCCAGCTCCTCACACACATTCCGCAGCGGCAGGTAATATGTCCCCCCAATGAACACAACAGGCTTCTCAACCTCCGCGCCGTTGACGAACACGGTCATCTCACGCCACAATTCCTGCACCTTGGACAGCTTGAACTTATTCTTCACCGCGTCCACTGTGGATACCTCGTCATAACAGGCCTGGTACATTGCCCTATCCAGCGGGGAGATGTAAACGTTTTTACCGGTGCCCATGGTGACGGCAAAGATATAATCCCGGCTGACAAGCACCGGCGTGTACGGCAGATTGTCCGACCATTGCTTCTTGTCGATGACATACAGCGACATCAGCACTTGCGGTTTATATTGCCGCGTGGCAGACAGGCACAAAAAATTCACTTGGTCAAGCACGTATGCCGGATTTCCCTCCGTCTCCCGCTCCGCCTGCACATTGTCCTGCCACATCACCGGTATTTTGAACTCATACGCGCCATCCAGCCCCGTTACCTTCCCGCCGGAAATATCCAGCCGCGTGGCCATACGCACCGTGGCGTTCCCCAAGGCGGGTGCTGAAAATGCCGCCATCGCCAGTATCACCGCCAGCATTGCCGCCAGCCAGCCCCGTATCCCTCTCAAACGCCCCGCCTCCTTTTGCCGTCCCGTTTCTCCCTTGCGGGGCATTGCTTAAATAATGTATGCTGCCTTCTTGGCCGGCGCGCTGTCCAGCTCTACCTTCTTCGCCTCATACCCCGGGCGGCCGAAGAACGCGTACGTCGCGTTTTTACCCTCTTCCACACCCGGCTGGTCGAACGCATTGATGTGCATCAACTCACCCGCGAAGCCTGTCGCGACCTCAAAGAGATACAGCACTTGCCCGATGGTGAATTCGTTCACCTTCGGCAGTGTAATCGTCATGTTCATCTTACCCGCCTTCAGCAGCGCGTATTCCGTCGCCATCTGCTCCACCGCGATGAGACGGTTGTGCGTCACGCCGCCCAGAAAGCCGAGGCTCGGGATGTCCGCATAAATTTCCGGAATCACAAGCGTTTCCTTATACGCATCCACGCCCATGAACACAATCATTTTGTCAAAGGGCCCTTCGGCGTAGAGCTGCACCTGCGAATGCTGGTCTGTCACACCCAGCGCCTTCACCGGCGTCGGGCCGACATTCACAACTTTGTCGTCCACATCATACTTCTTGCCCAGCGATTCCGCCCAAAGCTGGCCGTACCAGTCGCTGATGAATTTTAACGAATCCGCGTACGGCATCATGACGGAGACATTCTTGCCCTTCTCCATGCCGATGACATTCAACAATGCGTACAGATGCGCAGGGTTCTTCATCACGTCCTCGTTCTGGCAAAGCGCGTCCATGTATGCTGCGCCTGCCAGCATTTCCGCAATGTCCACGCCGCAGAATGCTGCCGGAAGCAGGCCGACCGGGGTCAGTTCCGAGAAGCGCCCGCCCACGCCGGACGGGATGATGAAGGTTTTGTATCCCTCTTCCTTCGCGATTTTAATAAGGTTGCCGTTCTTCGCATCTGTTGTACAGACGATGTGCTTCTTCGCTTCTTCCTTGCCGAGCTTGTCCTCCAGCAATTGCTTCAAAATCATGAACTGCGACATTGTTTCCGACGTGCTGCCCGACTTCGAAATGACGTTAAACAGCGACTTTGTGATGTCCACTACGTCGAACATGTACGTCAGCTTCTCCGGGTCCACATTGTCCGCGATATACAGCTTTGGGAAACCGCCGCGCTTCTCACGGGACAGCTCATTGTAATGCGGGTGGTTGATGGCCTGCTGCACCGCCATCGGGCCCAGTGCGGAGCCGCCGATGCCCAGTACCACAAACGCGTCGATGCTATCCTTCACATCCGCGACATACGCGAGGACTTCCGCCACGACACCTGCCTGGTTGTACGGCAGCTCACGCCAATCCATGCCGCCGTTGGCGCGTTTTTCCACCATGGCCTTCTCCGCCTTGGCGACATCGCACGCCTTCGCGTCAATATCCGCCTGCATGATACCCTCTACCCCGACAAACTCTTCCATCATATTGTTGTAATCAATTCTAACCTTCATGCTATCCTGCCATGCCTTGTCCTCAAAACGCTTTCCCATTTGTGGTTCCCCCTCTTAATAAATGTCTTGTAAAATATGTACAGGTCTGGGGCCGTATTCATCCCACACCGCGTCAAACGCTTGTATATATGCTTCCTTCGCCGCATCCTCAATAAAAGCACAGCGGAACCCGTTCAGCATCAGCTCCCGTATCTGCTCCATCGGCGCGCCCAGCGCTTGCACCTTAGCATATTCCTGCGCAAGCGTGCAGCCGAAGAATGTCGGGTCGTCCGTATTGATGGTGACGGTAACGCCCTTGTCCGCCAACTTCAGCACGGGATGCTTTGCGATGGACGGATATACCTTTGTGACGACATTGCTCGTCGGGCAAACCTCCAGCGGGATGCCGCGTTCCTTCAACGTCTCCAGCAACGCTTCGTCTTCTATCGCGCGGACGCCATGACCGATGCGCTCGGGCTTGAGATGCTCCAGCACGTCCCACAACGCCTCCGGCCCCAACGCCTCCCCGGCGTGTACCGTCGTGTGCAACCCGCGTTCCCGCGCGAAGTCATACAGCGGCGTAAACGCCGCCGCCGGGTGGAAGAGCTCCTTCCCGCCCAAGGTGATGGCCGTAGCGACGCCGGCTGGCACCGCTTTCAAATGCGCAATCTCCGCTGCCGGGTCGTTGTGCCACGCATTGCCCAATATCCAATTCACGCGAATATCCCTGCGCTTCTTCGCCCGTTTCAGGTAGGCGTACATTTCTTCCGCTGGGATGCCGATTTGGATTTCCCGCAGCAGCGACGCGTTGATTTCCGCATAGACAACATGCTGCTGCACCAACGTATCCAACACGCCATCCACCAGGCCGCGGAAATCCGATATGTCGCGGATGAAGCAGCCCATAAAGGTATAGATGTCTAGGAATTCGAGCAGACTATCGTATCGGAACAACTCTTGCAAATCCGTCGGCGTGACATATGTTTTCGCCGCAACGCGCGCGATTTTCGGGTTTTGCAACAGCGCGTCATACCGTTGCCGCATCGCGTCCGGCACCGGCACCCCGTTGTATTTCATCAACAGCTGCACCAATGTCTCCTTTGGCATCGCACCCCGCAGATGCAAATGCAGCTCCGCCTTCGGCAAGGCCGCCATCAATTCAATAAAATCCATATGCTCACACCCCTTTGCGTTCGCTGATGCATGAATATAGCTCGCTGTCCTGCGTGATATATATGAAATTCTGCGGCGGCCGAAAGGACGGCACGCGCGCCTGTATCGCTTGCAATGGTAGGAGGCTGCGGAATCTGACCGGATGGCAGACTTCAATCGCACAGCACTGCCTTGCACCTTGGTAATACGCGGCAAACCACGCGGCGGCCTCCGCATCGTTTGCATACCCGGTTTCCGCCATCAATTCCGTAAGAGAGCAGCGCAGGATTCGCCCGGCATGAAAGGAACCGGCAATTGCCTTCTCCACCCTTGATGAATAAACAAAAATTTCCAAGCTCTCCCCGTCAGCCAGCCGCGGCGGCACTTTGCGGAACTCCCATAACTTCGTGCCGTCAAATATTTTACGAGCATGCTTCGTAGCAATAGACATCAATGCAATTCTATTTACCATACGATTACTCCTCCGGCAAATCATACAAAGAAAGGAAGGTGAACCCCTCCGCCCGCAAGGTGTCTATCACGTCACCCAGCGCTTCCGCGTTCGCTTTCGATACGGCGTGCAGCAACGGAATCGCCCCGTTGTGCATATGCGCGACGATTTCGTTATAGGCCGTCTGCGTCGCCGGTTGTTCATCCACCAGCCAATCCACATACGCAAAGCTCCAGAAGATTGTCTTGTACCCGCAGTCTTGCGTGATTTGCAACGTGCGTGCGCTGTATTCCCCCATCGGCGGGCGAAAAAACAGCGGCATATGCAGCCCTGTCAGCTCCATAAAGCTGCGTGCGGTGTCTGTCAACTCCCAGCGCATCTCCTCGTCCGTCAGGTCGGGAGAACTTTTGTGGCTGACGGAATGGTTCCCGACAACATGCCCCTCCGCCACCATCCGTTGTATCAGGTCCGGATTGCTCGTGATATAGCTCCTTGTGACGAAGAACGCCGCCGGGACATTTTTTTCCAACAAAACATCCAATATCGGCGCTGTGTAGCCATTCTCATACCCCTCATCGAAGGTGAGGTAGATGACCTTCTGCGACACATCGCCCAGATGGTATCCGCCGAACGGCCGCACGTCGAAGGCATTGTTCCCTGTTGGCGGCAGGTGATTCTTGTTTTTGCCATAATACCACGACTGCTTTGTATTGGAAAGCATGCCATCGGCATTGTATGCCCCACCGTAGCTTCCGTCCGGGTAAGCTGGCGCAGAAGGGTACGGCACATCGGGTACAGGCGTCGGCGTCGGGCTTGGTGTGGGGACCGGGGCCGGAGTCGGAACCGGCGTAGGCGCAACGGTTGGCGCAGGCGCAGGGGTTGCCGTCGGTTCAACTGACGGCGGCGGCGTGGCCGAAGGTGCGGTCGTCTGCGTGACGATAATGCCTGTCGCCGCAGGCGGCGCGGTCACAGGCGGAACG
>JGI994J12354_10000776_pt1 | contig 32162 bp, 26 predicted proteins | sample IntmicLarv3ML3BL_FD_12354 | JGI IMG/M metagenome (IMG submission 12354) | reverse complement strand
GGCACGAGCCATATCCGAAATATGTACATCGCTCCTGATATGGCTCCCCGTCATAAAGGCCGATATTTCGGCGATATCAAGCGCTTGGTCACCGATGCGCTCCATATTGGCAATCAGCTTCTGCGCGGAGTTTATTTGCCGCAGGTCACCGGCCACTGGCTGCTCGCGGATGAGAAGGCGCAAGCAGAAATCCTCGATTTCGCGTTCCTTATGATTGATTTCGCTTTCCAGCTGGACGACCTTTTTTTGTAATACCGTGTCCTCTTCAATGAGGCCCTTAATAGCACTGGCGATGGAATCCTCACACAGAGCTCCCATCAGGACGAGTTCTGCATGAAGTGTCTCCAATTGATTGATAAAGCTTTCCCGCATCATCCAAACCTCCCTGTGATGTAGTCCTCTGTACGTTTATCCTTGGGCATTGAAAAAATTTTGTCTGTCTGGTCATATTCTACCATATCACCGAGCAAAAAAAAGGCCGTTTTGTCCGAGATGCGGGCCGCCTGTTGCATATTATGGGTTACGATAACAATAGTATATCGTGTTTTCAGCTGGCCTGCAAGCTCTTCAATTTTCGTAGTGGATATAGGATCAAGCGCCGAGGTTGGCTCGTCCATCAGCAACACCTCTGGCTCGACGGCAAGTGCGCGTGCGATGCACAGCCGCTGTTGTTGACCACCGGAGAGTGCGAGGGCGCTTTTTTTTAGCCTGTCTTTGACCTCGTCCCAGATTGCGGCGTCATGCAGGGATTTTTCAACAATCTCATCCAGCTTAAGTCTGGAGTGTATGCCATGAGTGCGCGGGCCGTAGGCGATGTTGTCGTAGACACTCATAGGAAATGGGTTAGGCTTCTGGAACACCATGCCCACGCGCTTGCGCAAAAGGCTCACATTCATGCCATTGTATACATCCTCGTCGTCAAGGAGGATATGTCCTGTAATGCGGCATCCTTCAACAAGGTCGTTCATACGGTTGATGCTTTTGAGTAGTGTCGACTTGCCGCATCCGGAGGGGCCGATGAGGGCTGTGATTTCGTTTTGTGCGATATTCATTTCAACGCCCTTTAGGGCGTGAAAGCTGCCATAATACAAATCAAGATTTAATATTGTGATTTTATTCATATATTTGTTCCATCCCTTATTCGAAATTTGTTCCAGTATCGGAAATTTATCTCCGAACCCCACCGGTTATATTTGGCGGAAAGAACAAATTCTATGTCTGAAAGACGAAGTCTTTCAGACTTGTTCTCCTGCGATTTTTTTTGCCATAAAGCCCGACAGGGTATTGATGCAAACCACCAGTAGAAGCAGAACCACCGCGGTAGAGTAGGTCTGATTTACATACAACCCTTCGCTCGACAGGTTATACATATGTACCGACAGCGTCCGCGTCGAGGAAAGAAAGCCCGCCGGCAATTTTGCCACAGTTCCGGCAGTAAAAATCAGTGCGGCGGTTTCACCTACAACCCGGCCAACAGCCAGAATGATGCCCGCTAGAATACCGGGAACAGCGGAGGGCAGCACAACAGAGAATACCGTGCGCAACCGCCCCGCACCCAGACCAAAGCTCCCCTCACGGTAGGTATCGGGAACAGAGAGCAACGCCTCCTCGGTGGTTCGCATTATAAGCGGCAGTATCATAATCGCCAGCGTAAACGCGCCAGCCAGCAGGGATAATCCCCACCCCAGTGCCACCACAAAAAATAACATACCAAACAGGCCATACACGATGGAGGGAATACCCGACAGCGTTTCGGCAGCCATTCGCACAACTGATACGAGCAGATTACCGCGCTGGGCGTATTCAACCAGATATATCGCCGAAAAGATACCAAGCGGAGCCGCGATGACAAGCGACAGCACGGTCATGATGACTGTATTGATAAGTGCAGGCATAAGTGATACATTTTCGCTGTTGTATTTCCATTCAAACAAGGATGGTGTAAGGTGCGGAATCCCTTTTACAAGTATGTATCCGACGAGGAACAGGATGATAAAGGCGACGGCGGCGGCCGCGAACCACACTGCAAAACGCAAAATAGGCGATACAAGCTTATACCTGGACGCCCACAGACGTTTTATATTTTTCCACAACTTTTTCAATTTTTTCATGATGCTGTCCTCCTTTTCATCAGCGAAAACAGCAGATTAATAATCAAAATGAACACGAACAGCACAACTGCCGTGGCAATAAGCGCCTCGCGGTGTAGATCGGCGGCATAGCCCATCTCCAGCACAATGTTCGCTGTCAGGGTGCGCAGGCCGAGAAACAGGCTTTCCGGCACGATTGCCTGATTTCCGGCTACCATGATGACCGCCATTGTCTCCCCGATAGAACGCCCCACCCCGAGGATGACACCGGCCATAATGCCAGACTTCGCCGCCGGAAGGCATGCGAAGAAAACGGAGCGTTCGTGCGTGGCCCCAAGCGCCAGCGACCCCTCGTAATAGCTCTCCGGAACTGCACGAATCGCCGCCTCCGATACGCTTATGATAGTTGGAAGTATCATAATACCCAACAATACCGAGGCTGTAAGCATGCTCTTTCCGCTGCCGCCGAAGATAGGGCCAAACAGCGTTCTCACGGCTGGAACCATAACAACAAGACCAAAAAAACCGTAAATGATGGATGGTATTCCGGCGAGCAGAGATATGCCCGGTTTCAGTACGCTGTATAGCCACTTTGGACAAAATCGCGCCATAAACACAGCGCACAGTACGCCCATGGGAACGCCGACAAGAATCGCCCCGGCTGTGACATAAAGACTGCCTAAAATCATCGGCGCAATGCCGTAGAGATTTTGCCCAGGTTTCCACTGAGTGCCCAGCAAAAACTTAAACGGTCCGATTTCGCCGATAGCTGGTAGCCCGTTCATAAACAGAAAAAGGCAGATAAGAAATACGCACAGTATGGAAATACAGGCTGCCACTAGGAAAAGCAACCGCATTCCGGTTTCTTTAAAATTGTTCATACTATTTCCTGTACGGCAAGAACCGGGATGCTTTCACAGCTCCCGATTCCTGCCGTTTTTCCTTTTTAGTGGATTTCCGACCAGTTCTTAATCTCTCCGGTGAATATCTGCCTGACCTGTTCCTTTGTCAGATTGTCTATCGGACTGCCGTTGTTTATGATAACGGCAATTCCGTCCATTGCAATAACCGTGTCATTTAGACCAGCATCATGCTCAGAAGCCTTAAGCTCGCGGGAGGCCATGCCGATGTCGCACACGCCGTCGATCGTGTTGTTCATGCCGGTGGAGGAATCGCTGGTTTGCAGTTCAATATCGGCGTCCGTGTTGATGGCGAGATAGCCTTCCATCAGCTTTTCCATAACAGGAGAAACCGAGGATGAGCCGCCGACAACAATTTTTCCGGAAGGCCTTGTGCCGCTGTATGCGCCTGTGTCTTCCACACGGATGTAGCCGTTTACCTCAACAATATCCTGCCCGTCAGAGCTCATAATGAAATTGATAAAATCCTGTGCCAGCACGCTTGCGCCCTCTTTTACGGCGATGTTGAAGGGACGCGAAATTGTATAGCTGCCGTTATTGATATTAGCTACAGTCGCCTCCACACCATCAATCTTCGCGGCCATAACCGTGCTGTTGAGGGAACCCAACGATATGTATCCGATGGCGTCGGGATTGCCCGCGACGGAGGTCATCATAACCGAGGTGCTGTTCGTGATTTCGGCATAGCCGGTCGTCTGGTCAACCTTGTCGGCATCCAGCACGCCGAATAGCTCTGTAAATGCTCCTCTTGTGCCCGAGCCATCCTCGCGGGAGATGACGGTGATGGGAGTGTTGTTCGTGGAAGGTGTTATCGACTGCGGTTTGTCATTTGAAGTTACAGGAGGATTGGTGGTCTGACTTGAGGATGGGTTTAACGCAGAGTCTCCATATCCTGTTACCTGACAAGCGGCAAGCGACAGCATCATTGCAGAAGCAAGAACAAGCCCAATTATTTTTTTCATTTTAGTCTCCTCATATTTTTTAATTTTCGATGCAATTACATCTTAGTTTCCGTTTGTTAAATCTAAAAGCAGCTCTTTGTTAAATCTGCGTAAAGTTAAGTCAAAAAAATAAAACGCCCTTTCAAGCGTTTTCTATAATCTTTTCAAAATGTACTTGGTTGGCATTAACCACAAAGCTCATGAGGAAAGCGGCACTCCGCTGACAATGACAGGGCATATTTAAATTCCCGATGCTTTACCAAATATGGCTGTTGCTGCCAACCATAATTTCAGATCTCACACGCGCCCACACTTCAAGCACCCTGCAAGCATTTCGGATACCTCTGAGCGAAATTAAGTCCATTGAGAAAAACCGTTGCACCATAATCAGTTTTTATCATTACAAATATCCTTTCTGTTGAACTTATTTATCTCCTGCATATCACTCTCGGACAATCCAAACGCCTCGACAGCGTCATCGCCGCAAGGTTCTATATGTATCATAATATCAAATACGCCATCAAGCCGCTTTTTAATTTCTTGTTCCACTTTTGACGCTATTTTATGTGCTTCCATTACGGATATTTGGGGATTCACGTTAATGTCAAGGTCAATATCCCAAAACCCGGCAATGCGACGCATCCGCGCTCTATGGGGATTAGACGCACCCTCTACCGCGCTTACTGATTCGACGATGATTTGATATTGTTTTATGTCGTTATTGCCGTCCATCAATTCAAGATTTGCTTCAAGGAATATGCCAACGGCAGTTTTTATAATCCATGAACCTATTAGTATTGCCATAACAGAATCAGCATGTCCAGAACCTGTTAGATACGCAATCGCAAATCCTGCCAAGACTCCGAAAGAAATCAATACATCCGCAGTCATATTTTTGGCATTTGCCTTAAGTATCGCGGAATTGGCGCGTTTCCCTAGTATGTACTGATTAAAGGCAAGTAAGACTTTTCCGATGATGGAGATTATCAGTACGATGACGGCAAATGTAGAGGGAATGGGTGTATGTCTGTCAGCTATGAGGCTTGAGAACGAGTTGACGACGAGTTGCGCTCCCGCAAAGAAAATAATAAATGACAGGAACGCAGTTGCGATTGTTTCCGCTCTCCTATGCCCCCAAGGATGTTCCGCATCAGCGGGTTTAGATAGGACTCCAATAACCGCAAGCGTTATTATACTTATGAGAACGTCTGTTGAGGAATCTATGCCATCGCCGATTAGTGCGCCGCTGTCTGAAAATATTCCCATCATGATTTTAAGTATCGCTAAAACAGCATTGCCTACAATCGCTGTAATCGCAGCGATGCGAATGTATTTGGTTTTGTCGTTATTATTAGTGATCATTCAATCCCTCTCACTGTAATTCTACAAAACTTCTATCTGTAATGTCCTTCATAAAGCGCACTAATATCAAAACCCTAACCCGTGGTCCCGCGAACAGTAACGTCAGCTTATATAAGTCGCCCGGAGCATAGCCAGAGAAAGCGATAGCTTTTTTCTTTTAAAATTGGTCAGTTATGTAGCCGCTTAAGATTATTAATAAACTTGCGGTGCTCTCAGCTATACCCTCAATCATACCCACAAGCGCTGGTGTCACACCAAACGTTGTTGTGAGGTAAATAGACCATCTCGGCGCTGAGATCTGTAAAAAACTAACCAAGCCAAGAAAAATGATGTTGAGCATTTAGAAAAAACTCCTCGAACAATGTTAGGATATCTTTTATGAAATTATTCTTTAGTAAGCCAAAAAATTTTAAAAGTCAGTTTCTCAATCTCGCGCTGCCGTTTATAGCTGACCCGCAAAGTCGCATTGTTCGGCAAACAAACATCTTTATCTATTTCTGGCAACAATGCGCGTATATTTCCGCCATTGCTTGCTAATTTATCAAGCGAATCTGAAATTTGCATAAGCAAGTCTGGCATTTCCGTTTCTATATCAGAGGCAACGCGATAAAGCTCCGTTTGATTCAAGTAATTAACGGAATCGCCTTCACCCAGCCACCGCAATAAAGCGGTTTTGCTAAACCGCCATTCTCGGCCTATTTTTCTTGCAGGAATACGCTCTTCACGCAACAGCTTAATCATAGTCCGTTCGCTGACGCCAAAAAACACTATGGCCTGCTCAAGATTAAGAATGTCATTATCCATGTCGTTACCCCCATAGTTATTCATGTGATTTCAATTATAGCATTTAATGTGGGGTTAGTCAATGTTTGATACTCGTATAATATACAGATAATATATTGAACATTAATGTACCCAGTGCAATCATCACTATGCATACCCGCGCTTAAATTTTTGACTATCTGGTTTTTTGCCGTGGCATTACTCTGCATAAGCTATTAGACACAGCAATTGACTGTAAAGACAGCCTATGATGTGACGTTTCGAGGTGTCTCTTTATAATGGGGATGCGATACTTCAGAAAGATGCTGTTGTGAAAAATAGACAATTTGAAGCAAGGATTTTATGAACAGCTACAAAGTTACGAAATATTTTTGCAATACTTGACTTTTGGAGTTTGGATTCATATAATTAGTCTTAGAAGTTGGAAATTTGTTTAGAGCTAGCAAGTCAAAGGAAGTTGGTCTGAGACTTTTGGCATTTGGTGTTTTCCGGCTTTACTCCTTATTTAGATAGTTTGAGGAGAAAACCCGCAGCGGCGCAAAATTGTTCAACGGAACATTTTATAATATAGGGGAGGTACAGTATGAACAAGTTAAAAGCGGCATGGATAGGATTTATGGATTTTAATTATTTGCGCGAGGGTGGCGATCCGTTCACCTACTATGAAAAGTACGCGAAAATGGGATTCAAAGGGATGGACGGCGACCTGAACATGATGTCGAGGGGAGATTTGGAGAAGAAAAAAAGCGATTTGAAGCGTTTCAGCGACCTTGGACTAAAATGCCTGTGCAGTTGGACGCGTAACATACACGAGCTTGCGGATGCGCCGGACGATATAAAGGCGATAGCGGAAAATTGCAGTTTCTATGACTTCAAATATGTCAACATCGGCAGCGGCGTTTCGGTAATAAACAGTTTCGGGAAGGGCTATGGCAACAACGGCGACTATGACTCGATGATGAGAGATATCGAGGCTATGGACAAGATTGTCAGGATGCTAGGCGAGTATGGACTTACCGGCGTGTACCACAACCACTATCAGGAATTCACCGTAGCCTATAAGGGTGTTTCGGTTATGGATTACTATATGACTCAAATAGATGACCGTTTTAAGCTCAAACTGGATGTGGGTTGGGTGTATACAGCTGGTATTGATGTCGTCGAGTACATGGAAAAAGCAAAGGACCGTATAGCTATGCTCCATATTAAGGATTTCACCGATATGGTTCAGCCGCGCTATCTCGTAAACGCGGACAAAGAAACCGACTTTTGCTTCACCGCCGTTGGAACAGGTAAGCTTGACCTCGCGGGAATACTCAAAAAAGCCGGAGAAATCGGCATAGAGTATGCTATCGTCGAGCAGGACCGCCTTCGTAACCTTAGTGCGGAGGATTCGCTGCTCTGCGGTTATCTGAACATGAAAGAAACGGGCTATGTAGAGTAACGTTTCATAAGCAACTAATAGAGAGGAAAAGAAAAATGAGTTTTAAACCGGTTAAAATTGGCTTGGTAGGCAGCGGCATGATTAGCTATACCTACCTAAATACGCTGACAAGTGGATTCGCGGCAGTAGAAGTCGTCGGCTGCTCGGATCTAATCCCCGAAAAGAGCGCGGCGCGCGCAGAGCTTTTCGGTGTTCGGCAGATGACAACAGAGGAAATTATGGCTGACCCGGAAATCGAAATCGTTGTCAACACCACACAGCTTTGGAATCACCACAAGGTTTCGACAATGGCGCTTGAGGCGGGAAAGCATGTATACTCCGAAAAGGCAATGGATAACACTTATGCAGGGGCAAAGGCAAACTATGATTTGGCAAAGTCCAAGGGGTTGTTTATAGCCAGTGCTCCTGACTGCTATATGGGTTCCGCATGGCAGACTGCCCGTAAGATTATAGACGAAGGCTGGATAGGCAGGCCTTTGATGGTATATTCCCAGTGTATGAGGGGATACGGCTCACACGAGATGGGTACATTTGCGCTTCCGCCGGGGTTTGTAAGGGATCCTGCGATGGGTCAGCGCGGCACCACAGTTACCTACGATATGGGTGGATATTATATCAATGTGCTTATAAATCTCTTTGGGCCGGTCAAACGTGTCAGTGGGTATTCGCAGGTATTTACCGGTGACAGAGAATATTACAATGTCACAAACGCTAACTATGGCAAAAAAATTGAGCCACACGGCGGCGAAAACCATATGTTGGGCGCGTTGGAATTTGAAAGCGGAGTGTACGGTTCGCTCGTTCTTTGTTCCGAAGCGTTTAATCCTGAGGTTCCTATGGTTGAAATTTATGGAACTGAGGGACACCTTAAGCTACCTGATCCCAACTATTTTGGTGGTTGGGGCAACGATGTCATCCTGTTTCAGCGCAAAGGCAACGGTTCGGAGTCGTTTAAAATCCCGTTCACACACGGCTTTGGGGACACAGACCCGAGTATACCCGCAAAGAGCGGCAAACGCGAACCCTGCCATAACAGCTGGCGCGGTGTGGGCGTTGTTGATATGGCGTATGCCATCCGTAAGAATCGTCAGCCTCGCAGCAGTGCGGAACTTGCCCTGCACACTGTCGAAATACTAGACGCTATTGACAGCAGTAACGAGGACAATATGGTGCATACCATGCAATCACGCCCGGAGCGTCCGGCGGCGTTGAAGTCCGGATATTATGGGCGCGTCAATGTTATGGAGGCTTCACTGGACACATAACCCATGCCTTGAGACATCGAAAAAGCCGCTTCAAGCGAAGCGGCTTTTTTATGTTCTGAAACTAGCAATAGGGAAGGTGCAGGGGTTCAGTCGTTGCTGTCGGTGTAATGCTCCGGGTCGCTGAAGTATTCGTCCAAAAGACTTTTTGTTGCGCCGAGAATAACAAGATCGTTCAGCGGGCGTTTGTCATACCTTATCTCGAAAGCCCCGCCTTCGGGGAAATAGTTGAATTCAGATAAATCCGCGTTAATCCTTGAGGAAAAGTACTCGTCTGCATGTGCGTAGCTGCCTTGGAAAACGATAACATCCGGGTCGAAGGTGAGAGTGATGTTGCGAAGCGTAATAGATAGCATACGGGCAATATAGTCGATAATCCTGCGCGCAAAAACATCCCCGCTTGCCGACGCTTCGAACAAAATATCATAGGTTATCTTTTCGGATGAATTCAGCAAAGAGTCCGGATGTTCACCTATTTCAGAACGGATGATGGAGCGTATTCGCTCCATGCTAACAAGCCGCTCAACACAGCCGTGACTGCCGCAGCTGCATCGTTCCTTATCCATGGGGTCGATGATCATATGTCCGATTTCCCCAATAAGAGAAGCCTTTCCGTTAAGGACACGCCCATTCTCAATGAGGCAAGCTGAAAGCCCGCCCGTTGAAAAGACTGCGAGCACGCGCTTATCGTAAAGCTCCTTTTCCAAGGTTAGTGAGCGCCCTGCCATTTTACCTGCATTTTCAATGAAAAATACCGGCGCAACGCCCATAAATGGGCGAAGGTAATCGACCACAGGTATATCTACCCCCCATTCAGGGAAAACGGAGTTATACTTGAGCTGCTTTGTGTCATAGTTAACGATACCGCCGGTGGCCACGGCCGCACCGACAAGCGCCGATTTATCGGCTTCGTTTTTGTCAAGGAGAATATTAATCAGTTCACCCGCGAGGGAAAACGCGTCCTGCGCGTTCCGCGGAATTGCTTCCGGGTGCTTGTATCTGTCCACCGTATTGCCGCGCATATTTACAAGGGATACACTGATTGCGTCCGGACCCATAACGACAAAAATAAAATATTTCTCCTTTGGGATGGAGTAAAGCTCCGGCTTTTTGCCTCCAACACCGCCGGGTTCACCCTTCCCAACAAATTCGAGCATTTGCTTGTCAAGGAAAAATCGTACAGCTTTTTTGACAGTTTGTCGACTGATACCTGTTTTCTGCGCTATTTCGCCGGCGCTGTATTCCGCGCCGTCAAGAAAAGCGTTGAGCACCTGTTTTCTGTTTTCAACCTTCAGGTCAGAGGGGATTACGACGCTGGCCTGTGTTGTAACTTGATTCATTGTTATGACCATTCCTTTTCCTTATCTGGAAGTTGTGCTGCTTGGCAAAAGCAAAATTCCGGTCACATAGCGTCGCAGGGTGTTGCTTATGAGGCGGCGCACAAACTGAACTTCGTTCAGCGGCAAACCTGCCAGCCGGAAAGGTACAAAATCGGAGTTCGAAAGATTTTCTTCCAAACCGCCACAACACATTTTCATATGATTTTTCAGAAAAAATTGCGCAGGGAAGACCATAGCGCAACAATTATGCATAATAAATAATTATAGTGATAATTGTTCTTCTTGTCAAATATGTTTTTTATATCAGCACAGTATGGCGAAACACATGTGAGTATCCCCTGTTTTTGGGTTTATACAAAGATATAAAACCCCAATATAGAAAATCATATTGTGCAATATAGATAGTTTTTGAGTCACGATGTATACAAAGTTACGGAATTTCTTTACGTTACTTGACTTTCAGGGTTCTGTTACATATAATAAAACTACGAAATTATGAATTTTTTTCACAGCGTAAAACAAGGAGGTTATTTAAATTGGAAAATCGTATAGCGAAGATAAAAGCTAATACAGAGGCCATGATGGACGCAGGCGTGCGGAAAACTACGTTTTATCCCCTGATAGCGGAGTCGGTAACAATGACTGAGGGATTGCCGCAGCAAATCCGCCGCGCAAAGGCAATGGAGCACCTTCTCGACAATGTGGGAACAGACGTGTTTCCGGACGAATTGCTGGGAGGTTCAATTCTTGGAATGTGGCCTGCTGACCCGGTAGAGCGTGAGTATGGTGAGCTGCTTGCCGACGCTGAACGTTTTGTGGAGGAGTATATAAGTCCACCAGAGGACGATGGGCAGCCGATGTTGTTTTTCGGTGGGCGCTCGAGGACAAAAGCGCCAAATCGCGGCGGTGTAACGATGGGGCGTACGCGCTTTGCTATGATGGCGCGTGACCACTATGACGCAAACATCAATTATCTAGTTTTACAGAAGCTCATCAAGGAGATGCAGGAAAAATATGCGGACGACGACCGTATTGAGGGCTATGAAATTGCAAAGACGCTCGAAAACCGCTTCCAGTACGACTATGGCAAGGATGTCATGTCCAAGGTTCGCGGTTTGCCATGGATGGCGGCCAACCATTTGAACCTTAACTACGGAAGGGCTATCAATACAGGTTACGGCGCGGTTCTCGCACAGATTAACGACTATCTCGTAGCGACGAAAGACGACCCTGAAAAGCAAGAGTTCTACAACTCGTGTAAAATTGCCATCGAGGCATCTATACGCTACATGAAGCGATATGCCGATGCGTATGCCGATGCGGCGGCGACGGAGAAAGATTCGGTACGTGCAGCGGAGCTTCGTGAAATTGCGACGATTATCGAAAAGGTTTCAACCGAAAAACCGGAGACTTTCCGCGAGGCAATACAGCTTGCATGGCTCAGTCATCTTATTGCGAACACAGGACTGGGTTCTGCGTTGAGCTTCGCTAAATTTGACCAGTATATGTATCCGTTCTACAAGCGTGACATAGAGCTTGGACGCACAACATTTGAGGAGGCGCGTGACCTCGTCAGTATGCTGTACCTGAAATGTAATGAGCCAAAAATGCGCACGGTTCAGTCGATGGCGCTTGCGGGAATTGACGCGAAAGGCGAAAGTACCGCGAACGAAATGACGAAGGTATGCCTTGCAGCGGCGAGAGCCACAAGGCTGCCATATCCGAACATTTCGCTGCAATATTCGCCGACAAAATCGCCCGATTGGGTTATGGAAGAGGCGATGGAGACCATCAAGCTGGGCTTCGGAATGCCGATGATTTACAATGCCGACAAGTGGATGAAGAATTTCCTTGACCTTGGACATCCGCCTGAAGTTGCGTGTAATTTCTACAACATGGGCTGCGTCGAGACGCTTCCCGGCGACGGCTGTGCAGGCTGGTTCATGGTCCCCGGCGGCTTCACATCCTATTCGTCGCTTTTGGATGAAATCCTAAACGAGTACAGAGAGGGCGGGCTAAAGCTGGACAGCTTCGATGAGCTTTACTCGCTTGTTATCGAACGTATAAGAACTTCAATTAGCCAGTGCCGCGTTGGCTCCGATTATTCGTTTGTGCGACCCGGCGCATATGATCCATTCGGATCGGTGTGGATAGACGGATGCCTCGAAAAGGGTAAGGATATGTTCCAGGACGGCGCAGCGATACCTGGCCATGTTGCGTTTACAGGAGTCGGGCTTGCCAACGCGGCTGACTCGCTTATTACGATAAAAGAGTTGGTGTACGATACAGGCAAATATACGCTTGAGCAGCTTATCGACATAGTTCGTAATAATTACAAGGACAATGAGCCTCTGCGTCAGTATATAATCAACAGTGTTCCGCATTACGGCAATGGAATTGATTGGGTTGACGAGCTTGCGGCAAAGATGTTCAACACGTTTACCGCAGAGGTCAACAACCTCAACGATGGCACACTTAAGGAAAAATTCGTCAACAGCTACTTCAGCTACACCCAGGCGACAAGCATGGGTGAGGTCACAGGTGCGACTTTGGACGGACGTTTGAAAGGCCAGCCGATAAGCGACGGGTTAGGTCCGGTTCAGGGTCATGACACCAAGGGTCCGACGCATCTTCTTGACAGCCTTCTGCGTTTGGACTACGAATTCCTGAACGGCGCGCTGGCGACGAACCTCAAGGTTACGGCATCGCTGTTTACGACAAAGGGCGGCATTGTTGCGTTAAGAAGTATGATTGAAACCTATCTCGCACAAGGCGGCCCGCAGATACAGCTTAACTTTGTCACGCCTGAGGAGCTTCTCGACGCGAAAGTCAATCCGTATGCCCATCGCAACCTGGTTGTGCGTATTGCGGGCTTCTGCGAATATTTCATTTATCTGGACAGCAAGATGCAGGACGAGATTATTTCGCGTACACTCTACGAGACGGCATAAACAAAAAACTGCGAAAAGTGCAGGTCTAAAGAATGAGCGAGAAAATAATTTATAGTGAACTGCAAAATAGAAGTGAATATATAAAATAGGGAGTACAGCAAATGATAACAAGAGCAGTAGCAGTGATGGAGCCAAATAAGGTTCAGATGGTAACAGATGCTCCAATGCCAACAATAGGTGAATATCAGGCGCTTGTTAAGGTTAAGGCGTGTGGCATTTGCAGCAGTACAGATTTGAAAATTGTGCATCACGAGCACCCGGAGGGTGGATTCTTCAAGTTTGTATATCCGACGATCCTCGGACATGAGTCCGTAGGAGAGGTAGTTGAGCTTGGCGCTAAGGTTCGCAACTATAAAATTGGAGATAGGGTGGTAAGTCCGCTTCCGACCTTTATCCGTGATCCGGGCGCGAAATACACCAGCAGTTATGGGCAGATGACAGAGTATCTGGCCGCCACCGATGTTATAGCGATGAAAGAGGACGACGCTGTTCCGGCAGGCGGCGGCATGTTCATGCGGGGCGAGGATATTGACTATCTTACCAAGGTTTTTCCCAAGGAGATTTCATTTGTTGATGCGGCAATGATACTGACGTTTAAGGAAAATTACAGCGCGCTTATCAACTTCGGCATCAAAGCGGGAATGGATATTCTCATCTTCGGCGATGGCGCGGTGTCAATGGGGCTTGCTTTGCAACTCAAATCCTACAACGTAAACTCTGTTGTTGTAATCGGACACCACGACAGTCGTCTGGCAAAAATCAAAACTATATCGTCACCGGATATGCTGATAAACTCGCATAAAGAGGACATCGCCGAGACTCTGAAAGACAAAAAGTTTGACATTGTCATAGACGCTGCGGGAAGCACCGAAATCATCAAGCAAGGCGCAAAGTTCCTAAAGCCGTGTGGAAAGGTTTGCGTATACGGGGTGCTTCCCGAAGGGAAATCAACAATCAACCTGTACGATTTACCAAACAATGTAAGCGTACATATCATGAGTTATCCTTACCGCGAGCACCGTACCCACGACGTCATTGTAGACATGATGCTTACCGGAAAAATTAAGGCAAGCGATTTCTATGATGCAGTTATGCCGGTTGAGCAGTGCGCGGAAGCCATTGCAAAGCTGGAAAAGAGGGAAGTGCAAAAAGTCATACTGACTTGGGACTGAGCAAAAGGATAATGGAGGAGACAAAATGAATCAACAGGAGCAGGACAGGGCTGTGATGGATGTGGCCGGCCGTATATTTGAAATACAGTTTTTCTGTGTTCATGATGGACCGGGTATACGCACCAATGTTTTTTTTAAGGGCTGCCCGCTGCGGTGCCTGTGGTGTCACAATCCCGAGGGGATATCACGCGATATACATCTCTCGTATAGTACGGCAAAATGTATAAACTGCGGCGCGTGTACGGCTGTTTGCCCTGCACATAAAATGCTGGATGGTAAACATTCGATCGATCGTACACGCTGTGCGCTTGAGGGCAAGTGCGTGGATGTTTGCCCGGCGAGCGCACTCAGTATTGTAGGGCGGGAGGTGACAGTAAGCGAGGTTATCGCCGAAGTATTGCAGGACAGGCGGTTTTACGAGCCCAGCGGCGGGGGCATAACACTTTCGGGCGGAGAACCCGCTATGCAGCCGGAATTTATGCTTGCGCTCGCGATGGCGGCAAAGGCCGAGGGACTTAACGTTGCGTTGGAAACCAGCGGCTTTGCCTCATACAAAACCTACGAAAAAGTTTTGCCATATGTTGATATTTTTCTGTACGATGTAAAAGAAAGCGACCCGGAGCTACACAAAAAATATACCGGAGTCGGGATTGATCTTCCGCTCGAAAACCTGCGGAAAATTTATAACGCGGGTGGACAGATGCTGCTGCGTTGTCCGATAATTCCGGGGCTAAACGACCGCGACGAACATTTTAGAGCAATAGCCGAGCTTACCAAGGAAATGCCGAACCTGATTGGTGCCGAGCTGTTGCCATACCATAAACTGGCAGCGTCAAAGGGCGAGAGGATGGGTATCGAGGCACAGGCGGAGTATGATCCCCCCTCTCTGGAAATTAAGGAAAAATGGAATAAGCTGCTTGAGGCATACGGTGCAAATGTGTATGAGGCATAGTGTAAGGGAGTGAGAGAATGCTGTTTCTCGCATATGACATAGGTACAAGTGCGCTAAAATCTTCGCTTGCAGACGAGCGAGGGGAAATTGTTTCGTTTGCCGAATACAAGTATCCGCGTACGGGCGAGCATTCGGATACGGAACAGAATCCTGAATTGTGGTGGGAGGGCGTTCAATTAACTACAAACGAGCTGTTTAGCAGAAACCCGGAATTTGCCGGACAAGTTGAAGCTATCGGTGCGGGTGGGCACATGCTTGGCTGCCTTCCGGTAGATAGCACCGGGACACCGCTACGGAACGCCATGCTGCATTCAGACACGCGCGCAGTATGCGAGGAGGCGGAGATAGCCGCTGCTGTTGGAAGAAGCGAAATTTACCAGCGGACAGGGAACACCCTGGGTACGCAAAGCACACTTGCAAAAATAATGTGGCTGAAGGAAAATGAGCCCGCAGTATACGCAAGAACTGCGAAATTTTTGCAGTCGAAGGACTACATAACAGCAAAGCTTACAGGGAACATAGACACGGGAGATTACTCTGACGGAGCGCACGCCCAGTTGATGGACGTTAAAACAAAGCAGCCGATTACCGACATATTTGCGGAGCTTGGAGTGGATTCCGGGAAAATCCAGATTTTCAGGCGTGGAACCGACATCGCGGGGAAGTTAAGCGATGAAGCGGCGCGGGCGTTGGGGCTTAGGTCAGGTATTCCCGTGATTACCGGGGGTGGCGATGGCGCATGCGCTTCGGCAGGCTCGGGTATTACCGAAGGGGAGATGTACTGCTCGCTTGGTACAACCGCGTGGTTGAGTTATAACTCGAATGAGCCTGTTTTGGACAGCAATGCGCGTGTTTTCAATATTCCGGCGCTTGACGGTGAGAGTGTAGGCGTGTTTGGCACAATGCAGGCAGCAGGAAAATGTGTTGAGTGGGCGAGTGAACTGTTTGGAGTTTTAGATGTTTCCGAGTTTGACCGCATTGCGGCTGATGCTCCGGAAGGCTCGGGAGGCTTGGTTTTTCTGCCTTATCTGGAGGGCGAACGCTCGCCGATATTTGATTCAAATGCACGGGGCGTATACTTCCGTATCGGGGCAGAGCACAGCAAAAGTTATTTTTTACGCGCGACGCTTGAGGGTGTGACCTTCGCGTTAAGAAGTATTCTGGATGTTTATCGCGAGACGCGTGAGGTCGGCGATATCAGAATCATTGGCGGCGGTGGCGGCTCATCGCTGTGGCGGCAGGTGATGGCGGATGTGTGGAATGTCCGAACGTGGGCGGCCTCGGCAAAGGCAAGCGCCTTGACTTCGCGCGGTATAGCGCTCGCTGCGGCAGTCGGTGTCGGCGTTTACAAAAATCTGAGCGAGGTTAGCGCTACGCTTTTCCCTGCGGGACAATCTGAGCCGCGCGAGGACTACACCAAGGTCTATAATGAGAGGTATTATTCGTTTACAGAGCTGTACAAGCGAATTAAGGATCTTTACTAAATGTATGAAGAACAGTTTGAGGTATAAATTTTTCAAACAATGATGGGGAGGAACATAAGCATGAAAAAGACAATTACACTGGGTATGGTTCCGATTAAGCGTGGGTTTCTGTCTATGGAGGCAGCAAAAGCGCAGAAAGACAAATTCATGGAGACAATAGCCTCGCTGGGTCTGGACATTCTGAGGATTGTCGATATTGATGATCTATGCGAGAATGGCATTGCTTCGAGCATTGACGTGGCTCCGAAGGCTGTCGAAAAGTTTAAAGATGCGAGAATTGATGCGCTGTTTATTCCGTTTTGTGACTTTGGCGCAGAGGCCGTTGCAGGCGCCGTAGCATCGCAGTTTAGGGTTCCGACACTTGTATGGGGGCCGCGCGATGAATATCCCAACACGAATGCATCAAGAGGCCGCGACACACAGTGCGGACTTTTTGCGGCAACCAAAGTTATCCGCAATTATGGTGTGAAATTCAGCTATATTTTAAACGAGGCGGCGGACAGTGAAGCATTTAAAACAGGTTTCTTGAATTTTATTCGCGTTACCGCCATAGTTCGCGACATGAACGGGCTTCGCGTCCTGAAAATCGGTGACCGTCCAGCGGACTTCCTTAGCGTTCAGGCGACAGAGTCCGGGCTTGCCAATAAATTCAATATCACAGTCGTTCCATGTTCTCCGGCTACACTTATCCAGCAGGCCACCCGCATTATTGAGGCCGGAGATGCTGAAATGGATGAATATATTGAGGATTTGAAGGGGCGCTTTGACATTACGTTTAACCCGCCATTCCCCGGCAGACCCGCAGTTTCAGACGAGTATAACCTGAAAAAATGTGCTGCATTGAAAGTGGTTATCAAGCGTACAATGGAAGCCCAGGATTGCAGCGTTGCGGCGTTTGAGTGCTGGTCGGCTTTCTCCTTCGGGTTTGGGATATGCCCATGTCAGGCTGTTGGCGATTTGACCGACGAAGGCTTCCCGCTCTCCTGCGAATGTGACACATACGGTGCAGTTACAATGGCTATGCTCCGTGCGGCAGCTCTCTACGAAGATTCAAGCTTCCTTGCTGACCTTACAATTCGTCACCCTGAAAACGACAATGCGGAGCTTTTATGGCACTGCGGGCCGTTCCCATATTCGCTCAAGGACCCGGATTCTAAGGCAGGGCTCAAGCACGGACAGCAGGTCTTCCAACTCAAAAAAGGCGACATAACCTTGGCGCGTCTTGGTGAGCTCGAGGGTGAGTGGTTCCTTTTCGGCGGAGAGGGCAAAGCGACAGATGGCCCAGAAACTACCAACACCTATGTTTGGTTCGAGGCTGACAACTGGAAGCGTTGGGAAGAAAAGCTTATGTTTGGCCCATATATTCACCACGTTGCCGGCGTTTATGGCAACTATCTTCCGGTTCTGCGTGAGGCCTCGCGTTATCTCGGAATTACTTTCGACAATGCGCACGAGCAGGGAAATTACAGTTTGTAAGAGCGCAGCACAAAATAGCTACGCATTCCTGCGGAAACCAAGTTGACGTGAATTGAACAAAAATAAAAACAGCTCGCCCGCCATTCATCCGGCGACAAGGCAGACGGGTGTTATACAAAGATATTTTGCCGCCGGAGAAAAGGCAGGTTAATATGAAACAGTTACAAGCAAAGCAGCTTACTCCTGAAGGATTTGCGAGATATGGCGCATACCAGAACCTTCTGGATGCAAATGATCTTGCCAAAAAATCAATTTTACCGCCGTTCGGATTTTTCCCGGATGTAATGACGCTTGAGTTTGGCGATCAGCCCACAGTTTCGGTGTGCAAAGTAAAAAAAGCTGAAAAGAATATTATTGGATTTATGGAAGCACATGCTAAAACCTGTGAGGGACTTCTGCCAATCGACGGCGATGTCATAATTTATGTGGGTGCAGCATTCGGCCCACCCGAGCGTTGGGATCCGGATAAGCTTGAAGCTTTCATAGTCCCCAAGGGAACATTTGTTAAGCTGAACGCGCTTGTCATACACGGTAGCCAGTACGCCATTGACACGGAGGAAGCACATCTTCTGTGTATGCTTCCCGCAAGAACTTTCAGCAACGACATGCTTTCAACGATGATTAAGGACGATGAGAAGAAGGTCGAGCTGGTTCTTTAGTTATACCGCATAGCATAAATTTATTTTTACAGTGTGAAACTGACAGCTTGATTACTCTTGTTATCAGTTTTACACGCGAAACAGTATCCTGTGTACAAAAAGCCCATACCCTTTCATGGGCTTTTTGTAACACGGGCACGGTAAAGGATGGGTCTTTTTATATGGCTAAGATGAAGGCAGCATATATCGGATTTATGAACCGAGGCGAGGACATGTGGGCGCAACTCGAACAAGCCGCAAAAATCGGTTACAGAGGCACTGAAAATGGCGAGATGTATCTTCGGAACGGCAATTACGAGGAAAACCGAGCGCGGATGCGCGATTTAGGGATGGATCCGCTCACAGTGGCAACTATGTCGGGTGAATCGCTCGAAAAAGACGGCATTGAGAGCATGGTCAAACGCGCACACGCAATTGATGTAAAACGCGCGGTCGTTTTTCACGGTAAGGTTTATTTCACAAAAATGAACAAACCCGCCACCTATGACGACGTAATGCATGAAATCCAGCTACTTCAAAAATCGGCTGAATTCTGCAAAAAAGAGGGCATAAAGTTTACATATCACAATCACGACCCGGAGTTTACCATGAGCTTTAATGGCATTACAGTGTTTGATATGCTGCTTGCCTATGCTCCCGACCTTTGGATAGAGCTTGATGTGGGCTGGACGACTTATGCCGGATACAACCCCGTTGAGGTTTTAAAGCGTATTGCACCGCGACTTTCAGCGGTACATTTCAAGGATTATCTTCCTGGCCCCGATGTACAGGTTTCTCTGTGGGGCAGCGAAGAAAAATACAATATGCCGAATTTCTGCTCTCTTGGCAGTGGCGCTCTTGACGTATACGGCTGCTTAAAGGCATGTGCGGAAATTGGTATTGATTACGCCATTGTAGAGCAGGATTTCATGCATGCGCTCAACCCAATGGAAGCTCTTCAGGTAGATTACTTAGTGATGAAAGAATCCGGCGTGCTGGAATAAATATATGCGTAATATAGAAAGACATGGCGTTTGCAGGATAAACGATGCTAACCCCATAGACAAAACAAAGCACACTCCGTTAGGAGCGTGCTTTGTTTTGTCTATAAAAGGATTATTTTGCAGGCTTGAAGCCGCAGGTTCTGTCGGCAGTGATTATTTTTGGGTTGTTAAGTTCCTTGATGAACACGTTCACCGCGCCGGAATTCGCCCGTGTGGGGGAGGTGAGATAAGGCGCAAAGGAAGGGGGCGTCCACTGCGCAAAATACGCGAGATTACACGGCAAGTGCGCAGTGTTGGTCAGCGTTCGCACCAAATATTCGGTAATAGCAGGGTCAATCGGGCTACCTGTAATTTCGGAAGCTGCCGCAATTTTACTATGCTCAGCGGCAAAAGTCGTGACATAGCGGATATCTGCGGTCATAATGTCTTCGTTAGTTGTGTAGTCGTCATAGGCGCATATGTCAACCCACTCGTCGCCCGGATAGGTTATGGCATAGGGGCGGAAGGCGGCAGTGCCCAGTTTTTCCTCGTTGTCAAAGTCCGGACCGTTAGGGCTGTATACATAAATGCAGTTATGAACGCCGCGGTTATACAAATATTCAACGGTGTACGCCCAGGCTCGTTTGAAAATTTCAGGATTATATGTTCCGTCATCGTTTTCGCAGCCGGAGTTGCCCCACCAGAACCAGTCGCCGCTGTTTTCATGGAACGGACGAAGCAAAATGGGAATATTTTTGCTCTGAAGAATCAAGCAGTAGTCCGCTACAAGGTCGAGGTATGAGTTGTAAACTTCAAGTACACCGTTGTCGTATTCTTCTCCGGATTTATTTATCGCGCGGTACATGCGAAGCATAGTGTTGTGCTCGGAGCGCTCACGGCCGTCGCGAGAATCCTTGCGTGTGCGGGTCGAATTCCCATAGCCATAGCCGTAAAAATTCCACTTATATTTTTCGCCGTCGGTGAATATTGCCCGCCCGGTTACGGGGTTTTTGTTGTTTTTCTTGAACTGGTCATAGACCATGCCGGGGTCGCTCATATGCAATGACAGTGTTGATATTATGCCACTTTCCCATGCCTCAATGCTGCGCAGAGCTGTTCCTTCAATGAACGCTGGGATGTTGGATGGGTCGGTCACATCGGCAACAGCCGGTGCTATGGCTGGCATACGCCACGCATCTTCCATACCGATAAGCGACAGTGAATCAAGTCCGAATATAGCGGGATTTGTTCCTGTGAGGTCTAACATGTCGCTGGTGTGTTCCCGAGCACCCTTGAAGTCGATTCCACCCTTTTCATAGGGATAATTCTGAATACCGTAGGCGATATAGCCGGATTTTGCGATACCCCCGAGATAAGAAAGCGCATCTATGCCGCTTGTGATAAGCTTGGAATCGATAGGCGAAACGGCGGTAGCGGCGCGAACAGGTTCCAGACGAGTAAACTTCGCGGTAACAAACTCCGGCGGTAGATTTTCTGCGGAGATGCTTTGTAGCAGCCATGAACTGATAAAAACCGGGCCGCAATACGAATCGCCGGGTTTTCCAATATACAGCCGTACTGATAGGTTCGAAAGGTCGGTGTTTTTCGTGTCGGATATATAGAAAATCACCTGTTTTTTGCCATAAAAACCGAATTCGTCTGCGTCATCAAAACCGAGGTTTTCGCTGTTACCGAGGAAATATGCGTCTACGACAGTTCCGCCTGAAACTAGCTCGGCATAAAATTGCTGACCCGCACCGGTTTGTGCGGGAATATCGGGCTTCGAAAAGTCAATGCCGTTGTCGGCGGCATATGCCTCGAGTGTTTTATTCGCAAAGCTCGCATACTTTGTCATCGCCTCGCGGTCGGAGGGGAAACGACCCCATGGTGTTTGAACGCTCCATGTGTCGTTGCGCACGGTACGCCATTTGTAGTAAACATCAATGCTTACCGACACTATATCGCCGCTAATTCCGGAAGCATCACTGCAATTTATCTCAATGCCGTTCCAGCTGTCGTCGCCGGCAAGGTCAATATCCATGCGAAGCAATTTACAACCAAACGGGGTAGAGCCTGACGATATGGGGACGTCTGCACCTCCGTTTATGATGCGTGCGGAGAAGCCGCTGATCAGCTTTAAGTTATTCATAACTACCTTCCTATAGACCTTGCTCAATAAGTGCAAGTATTTCAGATTTTTCGGGCATTGAAAGCAGCGCACCTTTCTTCGTCGTAACAAGGGAGGAGGCAGCGTTAGCAAAAACTATCATCTGCTCAAGTGAGCCTTGTGTTGGGCTGTCAATCCCGAAGTCGAGCACATGCGCAAGGCAGCTTCCCAAGAATGTGTCTCCTGCCCCGGTAGTATCGATGGTGTTGACCTTTAAAAACGGAGGGTGTGAAAATCGAAGCTCACCCCAAAATCCGTCCGCGCCCTCTTTGCCCTTTGTAAGCAAAATTAACTTGATTTGTGGATAATCGTCGCGTAATTGTCCAATGCCGCTTTCTAAATCTGCCGCGCCTGTGACAAAGATAAGCTCGTCGTCAGCAATCTTCAAAATATCGCAAACAGACAACCCCCATGAAATTTGCCGTCGCGCCTCGTCCAGGGAATCCCATAAAAGCGGCCGCAAGTTTGGGTCGAAAGATATGAGTGAACCTGCATCTTTAGCAATTGCGACAGCTTTTATTGTTGAGCCTTTTGCAGGCTGGTGGGTCAGAGAAAGGGTTCCAAAATGAAAAATTTTGCAATTGCCGAGAAGTTCAGGGCTAAGTTCGTCGGTATGAAGCAACGTGTCCGCGCCGGGCTTGCGGAAAAAAGAGAACTCACGATCGCCATCCGGTGCGTTGTGGACAAACGCGAGTGTTGTGTTTGAGGTTTTCTCGATAAGCACGCTGTCTGAGGCTATGCCGCTTTTTGCGAGGGTATCTATAAGTATACGCCCAAACATATCGTCGCCCACTTTGCCGATAAAAGCGGTCTTTTTACCAAGCTTTGCAAGCATGGAAAGTACATTCCCCGGGGCACCGCCGGGATTCGCCTCAAAAATAGGGTTGTTCTGCTCGGACATTCCGCAGCTAGTGAAGTCAATCAGAAGCTCGCCGAGCGCTACAACATCGTAATTCAAAAAAATCCCTCCTCGTAGTCTGATTATGCAGGATATTCGTTGCAAAGCAAACGGAACGGCGCTTCGTCCTCTTCGATTGAGGGGAATCGGCCCATCGGCTCGTGGAAACGGTTGTCGGTGTTGTCATCGTTGCACTGGCTGACTTCACCGATAAGGACAGAACCGAATCCCTCCTTAGCCCAAAATGCGTGGTACATATATGGCATAAGGGTTACGCTTTCGCCAGGCTTTAGTTCGAGTTCTGTGCCTGCAGGAACGGTAACTTTTACACCGTCGCACACTGCGGTCACATCTGTATCTGCGAGGCCCCCATTGCCGTCGTCGTTGTATAGCTTCATAACAAGAATCCCGCCGCCGCGATTTATGATGTCCTCCATCTTGTTCCAATGGAAATGCATAGGGCAAACTTGATTTTCGCGGCTAATCAACAGCTTTTCAGCATAGGGTTTTTCGTACTTGGGCATGTTTTGGTTGCCATTTCGAATGGTGACCAAAACCAGCCCGATTTCATCGAATTTGTCAAAACCATAGTCAGTGATGTCCCAGCCGAGCATGTTGTCGCGAATTTCATCGCATTCGGAACCCTTGTTTTGCCAATCCGCAGCGCTCCAGTGTGCGAATGGCGGAAGCGCAAACTTGAATTTGGCGATAAACGTCATGGCATCCTTTATGATTTTATTGATTTCCGAACGTTTCATATTACGTCTCCTTTTAATATAATTTCGATGACTTGTGCATAAATTGAAAGAATCGTTAAGATGAAAAGCACTACATCCGGGAATGACGCTCAAAAATTTCAAGCGCGGCGCGGCTGTTATGGTATGGGCACTTCCATGCGTTGACTATAAACTGCGTGTTATTGTCGCTTGTGCTGTCATCGCCCGTTGCAAACCACTCGCCATTAGGGTTTATGATATGCTTTTCGGTGTAATCCCAGCAAGTGAGCGCTGCGTCAAGGTATTTTTCGTCGCCGCTAAGCTTATAGGCGTTCACAAATCCGACAACGCCCTCAGCCTGTACCCACCAGACAAACTTTGATTCAGGCACGGCACTGTCACGCCCGGAGTGGTCATAGACCGCGCCGTTTTCACACCGCCCCTTTATGAGAACGTCCTCGGCCATTGCAAGGACAATATTTTTTGCCCGGCTCAGCAACGCTTCATCTCCCAGAACCTCGGCAGCTTCGTAAAGAAGCCAGCTTCCTTAGATGTCATGTCCAAAGCTGTTGCCGCGCATAGCAGGCTCCCAGTACTTATTAAAAAACAAGCCGAAATGCGGGTGATCTTTTGATATTATACGCTCAAAAAAGATGTTCAGCAAGCCGCGCGATGCGCTCTCAACCTGAGGTGTGCGGCATACTCGGAGGTAGTTTGTAATAGGTTCAATTATGTGCAGGTGGGTGTTCATTGTAAGCATCTTGCCGAAATTGCTTTCAAGCCCTGGGGAACCCTTGGCGTATTCAGGGTAGCCGGTTTCGGTTTTGCACTCGCGCTCGATGTAGTCAAACATCTTTGAGGCCTGTTCAAGTACCTCACCGTCCATCGGCGCGGGCATACTCGGCAAATGCGTAGAGTGCAAATCCGTGTGCATATGTAAACTTTTGACGTTCCGCCGGCGAGCCATCCGCGTTAATCATATAGTATGCTCCGCCGCCTGGGTCGAGAAAATATGTAGTGACATAGTTGTAGGCACGAAGTGCCATTTCACGGTATTCCGGGCGCTTCAGCACGCGATATGCCGCGCTGAATGTCCACAGAATACGCATATTTAAAATCAGACTGCGTTTCGCATTGAAGTTGATTTCCCCGCTACGCGAAATTTCGCCATGCCATCCACCGCGCTTGTTGTCGATTGCCCTCTCCATCCAAAAAGGAAGGATGTTTCCGGTCAAATCATGCAGCATTTTATCTTTTAGAAGAGTTAGCTTATCTGACATTATAATTCCCCTCTGTGTTTTGTGTAGGGCTTTCACACAACCTATCGAAGGGGTTTTAATACCTTCGATAGGTTGTGCATAGGTGCCGTACTGAGGGTTTGCGCGTAGGTTGCTAAATGTTCCAGCCGCTAAGCTCCCAAACCGGGGCGCCGCAGAGCCGTGTCGAATCGAATTCAGCTGTGATAACGCGGGTTTCACCGGGCAACATTGTAAGGTAGTTGTCGCTGTAGAAAACCGGCAAGACATCCGTGCCATTTTCACCTGTCAGGCGGATGCGTACGCCGAGAGCCGGAATAGAGCCGTTTTGAACTGTCAGCATGTAACGAATATTGTCGCATTCCAGAATATCCGACGCCGAAACGTCCAGAGAAACCGCTGCTTTCGGCAGGGAATTCAGTGCACGATAGTCTTGATATTCAGCGCGGTTGTGCCAGTAAGTGTTTGCGCCGAGTGTCTCCCCGGCGTTGTCCTTCAGTGTCAGGCGAAGGAAAACGATATCAGTTTTTGACGCGGAGAAGTCCGCAGCAGCGATTTCAACTCCGTAAGAATCCGCCTCGAGTGCCGCAGTTTTGTAGCTCTGAGACGAGACGAGAGTACCGCCGAGGTCAAAGAGTTCGACAACTGTCTCGACATTTTCGAACGAACGCGCAGAGGCGTTAGCCAAAAGTATACTGTTGTCACGCGGGTCGAAAACGGCTCGCGTGGGCTGATTTCCGGCCTTTGAGCCGAAATATCCGCCATTGGTGTCGAGGTAGAAATCGTAGGTTTGCCACATGAATGACGGCCACGACGACTGGCTCATCCACATGAGCAGCCCGTTCGCGCGGCGCGTTGCAAGTGCCTCAAACATGCCGCGGTGGTTGTCATAATTGATAAGCTGCGCCGCGCGGGAGAAATCTTCGATAGTCCAAGACTCACCGGCCTCCGCGCACATTTTTGCGATTGCAGCCTTGTATTCCTGATAGACGGGGTCGCTCTCTTCAGGTTTGCCGCCCTGTACACGGTCGATGGGGATCTCAAAATCGCCGCCAAGATAGGTCATTAACGCGTGCATGTAAGTGTTTGCAGGGCCATTCATGTGATATGTCCAGTCATGAAGCGCCCAAACTTCGCTTATCGGCCAGAGGTTTTCCGGCTTGACGAACTTCTTCAAACTTTCCAGATTTGGAACGTTCGGGATGCCACGTTCACTCCGCAAAACAGGGGAGGTCACATCGTCGAAATACTGTTTTACGCCACGTGTCCCTCCGGGCATCGCGAGAGAATAGCCGCCGCCGCTTCCGACAGGAGCCATTGCCGAGTTCGGGAAATAGAAGCGAGAACCATCGAGCGCCGTTGTAAGCGTGGCAAGGTCACGGTCAATTGTTTCTGGCGGATGGCTTTCGTTACGTCCGCAGTATACCGCAAGAGAGGTGTGGCTACGGATACGGCGAATCTTGTCGATTGCGTTCTCATGGAACATCACCTCGTCGTCAGGTGGCGGGCCATCTACAGGGTTTGCAAGCCAGAAATCGTCCCAGACGAGTATGCCGTATTTGTCGCAAGCTTCGTAAAATCCTTCGTGGTTCGTCATGCCGACCCAGTTGCGAATCATGGTCATATTTTCCTCTGCGTGAAGCCGGACTTTGTCGTCAAAAACTCGCGCAGTGTCACGCTTTAGTCCGTCGTCCATGCCCCAGTTGCCGCCCTTTGCGATAATGCGGGTTCCGTTGCAGTACAGGGTCAAGAGGTCTCCGTCGATCGGGTAGTCAAAGCGGCGCACGCCGAATTTGAAGCTCTTGGCATCGCTAATGCTTCCGCCTGTACAGAGTTCGATTTCCGCTTTATAAAGAGGCTGCTCGCCATAGGTATTAGGCCACCATAACTGAGGATTTTCGAGTAAAAGCGGAATTTCAACGGGCAGAGTTTCGCCTGGTGCAACGTTAATTTCACAGGCAAACGATATATCGCCGGGCATGATTTTACCGCTGAGAGTTGCAGCAAGCGGCGAAGTTCCGCCGTTTTTTACCTCTGTGCGGAATATAAGTTCAGAGTGTGAGGTGTCAAGGCTGTATTTGCGAACCATACTCTGTTCAACCTGCTGCGGACTTTCGGAATAGACGCGAAGCTCACGCACGCGTGTGTCAACGGCCTTGCCGTTCAGTTCACGTCGTTTCACGACAGTGAAGCGCAGGTATCTGAAGCTTTGCGGAACGAAGAATTGCATATCAACTATACCGCGATTAAACCGCGACATATCGACCTGCACAACCGCTGTAGAGCCTTGAACGCTGTCGGAAATAGAGTGACCCTCAAGCGTGTCTTTGCCCGCATGCGGGTCGGCCTGACGCATTCCGAACCAGCGCGCCATAACTTCGCCGCCGGGATACGCGTCAAAGTTAATCCAGTTTTCGCCGTCTACCGAGGTTTCGAGACGGAACTGTTCCGGGTGGCGTGACTCCATGTCCGCTGCCGCACCGCCGGCCTCGGTTCCCCATAAAAGCGTGACTGCCCCAAGAACTGTGCTTTCGCCGAAGTCAACGGTAAATCCATCGCTCTCTGCGCCAATCCAATCGGCAAGGGGAGCGGAGTTTCCGTTTACTTTTGTGCTGCTGCGGAGCATGAGGTTTTCTGTTGCGATGTCCGCTCTCTCGTCTAAAAGGTCAAGTTTTGTTTCAATCCACGGGTCTACGAGCTCGGCTACACCGCCGTAGGAGACGAAAACCTCGCCGTAAATTCCGATGTTGCGACCGCGGATTGTCGGCAGCCAGTCCCAGCCGACAGAGGCGTGCAAAGTTGGATTATTCACGCCAAGAAGTCCGCCGTTTGGTCCGGGGCCGAAGGCAAGCCCCTGCGTAGTGACCTCGCCGGGAACATCATTTTTCTGGATAAATACTGCTAAATTATTCTCGCCGCCAAAGTTGACTCTATCTGTTACGTCGAACTTTGCGCGGATAAACGAACCCTCGATGGAGCGAACTTGCTCTGGACGCTCATTTTTGAGAAGAACTCCGTTGAAATACACGTCGGCCTTCCAATTGATTGATTCGAAGTTGAGGAAAACGCGCTCACCGATCTTGCCTGCCGAAATTTCGAAGCTGTTGCGGTACCAGAAATCGGCTGTGAAATATGCCTCCGAAATCTGGAATTGCCAGTCGTCATAGTCGGGGTTTGGAATTGCTCCTGCGTTTAGATAGGAGACAAGCGCCGTTCCGGGGACCGTCGCTGGAATCCAAGCTGAATCATTGAAACTGCCGCGTGACAGCTCTTTGCCATCTGCGGCAACACTCTCAGCACGACAAATTTTCCAGTTTCCGCCCGCAAGGGGCTGGCTGCCGTCCGCCCGCAGGGCAGGAATGGGAGCAAGAGCGTAATTTAGAGCGTTGCTTCCGGAAACCTCAATTTTTGCAATCACATAATTGTCACCGGAGCAAGCGCTGCAAAAAATGCGCACATACTGAGCGCAGCAGGCGAGAACAGTCGCAACGGCAGAGTTTACTGCGCCGGTTTCAACAGCGGCAGTGGTCCACGTCGTGCCATCGCCGGAGATTTGAATTTCATACTTTGCCGCGAAGTTTTTGCCCCAATGGACGGTTACGCCGGAAATTTCTGATGTTGCGCCAAGGTCGATGTATACCCACTCCGTGCCGGCTGTGCTGCTAATCCACGGCATATCTGAGTCGAACGTAGTCAGGTGTGCCGTGTTATCATAGTTTGCCGCGCTGGAGTGGTATGCTGCGCGGAATTTTGCTATGTCCTTTTTCATCATAATATTACCACCTTTAGTGTCTTGGGCGTCGCTGCGCCCGCAAGTGCATTAATTCAGCCTTTTCAGTCCTCGTCATCGTTGTTTGTATTTGGCGCCGAGGCAGCGGTAAACGGCTTTGGAGGTTCGTAGCGGTTTTTGCTCCAGTTGATTTTGTAGTAATTAAGGTCGCCTGGCTGTATGAAAAATTCAAAAGTAGTTGTTCCCATGCCACGCGATGCGGGTGAAAGCTCCATTTTGCGGCCACCAAGTGAGGTTACGGAGTCGGCGTTGCCTCGCATGGTTATGCCGTAACGTCCGGTTTTAAGTCCGTCTGTGTACTTGTAAAGCACAAAGGTATCATTGTCATAGGCGAAAAGCGATGCCTGACCCGGACCTTTTAGAGAGTACGGCACTGCGTCAGTAAACTGTGCGCGAATTTGTGTGAGAGCGTTTTCGGGGATGTCGTAAATATAACCGTATTCATCCGGTACAACTAACGTGATAAGTTCGCCCTTGCCGTAGTTGTCACGCATAAGAATTGGATAGTTTTCTTCGTCGACAACTGCTTTCGCGAGAGCCCAAGTGGTGTTGTTTCGATGCTCAAGAAGCGGGAAACTCATTTCGTTTTGCGAATATTCGTCGCCGCCGGCCATGAATGCGCCACCACGAAAACGATTTGTGCGGAATCTTCTTCCATTGTAACGTATAGAGGTCATTTTATCAATACCTTTACCGAGAGCACCAATGACAAAGCCGGAGGTAACGATGGCCTTTCCGCCATTGATGATGAAGCTTTGCAGTTTCCCGATAATATTGGGGTCCTTAAGCGCTTGAGCAGTTAAAAATACGGATTTTGCCGTTGTGGGGAAATCGGGGGTAAGTTCAAACGGGATTCCGACCATGCCAAGGAAATCTTCTACGTGATCCTCGCCCTGCGCCATTGCGGGGAGGTAACACGGAGTTCCAATGCAGTTTCCGGCAGCATCAAGGAATTTATCAATAGAGCTAAGTTGAAGAGCAATGGGGGTTACGACGCGGTTTTTATAGAGTGAGCCCCAGCAGAACATCAACAGCTCTTTTGATCGTGAAAATGCGGAAAGATACGCCTGCTCAAGGAAAATGTCAATAGGAGAGCAACCGTATGGATCAAACCATGCACCGCCATTCCTTCCGGGCACGTAGTTTTCCATAAGGCGTGGCAGTGAATAGCTCAAATAGCGTGGTAGGTGCTGGTCAGAACTGGGGGTATTTCGCGTTTCGGTTCCGGTGTAAATTGCGTCGAAAATATTACGTTGTTTTGCTGGGTCATAGCCAGATTCCTGATATGCTTCAGCCCAGTTTGGATACTTAATTATAACCTTACAGTTCGGGTTTACAGCCTTTGCAGTTTTGACGATGAGGGCTTCGCCGACTTCGGCAAGCAAATCAGTACGGAAATCTTCCCAGCTCCTGTCGCCTTTGGCTTCGCGGCATTCGTTGCAGGTACACATGGTGAAGAACCAGTCGTCAATTATAAACTCGTCAAAATATCCGGCGATGTACTTGACCTTTTCGACAAGGTGCTCGCGCATGGCATTGTTTACATAGCAGTAAGTGCCCGACATACGGTGCTTTTCCGCATCCTCCGGGCTAAGGTCGTTTGTGGTAGTTGTAAGTGTGCCCGAAACTTCGATGCCGCGCTCGCGGAACACACGGATAAGCATTTCAAGCTGCCCGGCGGGGATGGTAAGTCCGTCGCGGTAGGACTCAAGGTATATTTTGTCGCATCCGCAGTATTTTTCAAACCAGTCAAGCTGGCGCCTGAGAGCCTTTTCGGAAAGCTCAACCATATTCTGCGCGGTGCAGAATATTACCATTTTAAAGTTTTTATACAGACTCATTCAAATCCGCTATCCTTCTCTATATTTGTATAAATAGGAATTAGAACTTCCGCCCCTCCGCAAAAGCGAAGGGGCGAGCGAAATTGATTTGCGATTAGTTGCCAAGAACCTCTGCCGCAGTGCGGTCAGGACGGTTTGCATAGCGATCCATCGCCTGCTGGGTAATTGCAACGATTCTGTCAATGTTCATTGCTTTAAGGTTCTGGATGAAAGAATCAAAGTTGTCGAAAGAGATGTCTCCGGTGATAAACTTAACAACATTCTCTGTGACATATGTCTGAACATCGGCTAGGAGACCTGCGCGCTCGGACGACTCATCCGGAGTCAGAGTGAGCCCCGGCAGGTTGTTTCGGCCGGTGCCTTCCCAGATGCTGAGATATGTACGCTGATACTCGTCAACAACGTCAAGCTCACGCTCCATGAGGAAAACGCCGTGCATGTGGATGAGGTAAGCCTGCTGTGCATCGCCATATGTAAGTCCATCTGGATTTGCCGAGATAAAATCACGTACGACGGGCTTGCCACCGACATAGTCAAAGGTTTCACCCTCAACGCCATAGTTGGAGAGGAGCTGTCCTTCTTCTGTGTACCAGTAGTCCCATGCGGAGATAGCGATTTCAATGTTTTCACACTGTGTTGTGAAAACTATAGCATTAGCTGTACCGGTGGTGGGTTTGCCATAAGCAAGACCAATCTGCCTGTTCTTGCCATCGCCTATAACGAAAGTCGGGTCCGGAACCATTGCCCAGAACTGTCCCTCGGGAAGGGTTCCGAGTCTCGTGAGCTGGTCGCCTGCGAAAGTGTACATCAGGGTTGTAGCGCCAATGCGGTCATTATACATGCTGGCGATGTCTGGCCCCCAGAAACCAAATGATCCGCTGCCGACAAAGTCCCTGTCGATGAGGCCTTCTTCGTACCAACCGTGAACCATTTCAAGGTATGCGCGTAAGTTTGCGCCATCCTGATATGTGTGGGAATATTCAACCTTGCCGTCAATCTGAATAAGACCTGCGCTACCAATTATGTTGTACGCGGCATTCCATGCGTTGAAGGTGTCAAAGCCATTAGGATTCCATGTTGCGGGGGGATTGCCGCTTGTTTTGCTGTCTTTGAATGCTCTGAGGGTTGTTTCCCAGTCGCTGAAAGTTTGGGGAAGGTCGAGCCCGAGGTCATCAAGCCAGTCGCCACGGATGCATATGCCGCCGAAAGTCGGCTGTGCCATATTGGAAACGCGGCCAAAGCCGAAGACTTCGCCGTCATCCGAATAGAGGGATTTGCTGTTGTTCGGCTCTGCGAGCAGATAGGTTATAAAGTTGTCCATGTATTGCACATAGGGGGCGCAGTCGACCGCATATCCGTCTTTGATTGCTGCGGCAACACCACCGGCATAATACTGACCAAATGCATTGTATACCATGTCGGGGAGATCGTCGCTGGCGATTGCCAGAGAAAAATTCTCGCGCTCATTTGTGTTTGCCGCCATGATAAAGGTCATGTTGACGCCGGTTCTCTTCATGAACTCGCGGTAAGCAACGTTGTTACCGTTTCCGAGGTCAGGGGTTATAGTAAGGCTGGCTGCCGGAATATTTGACCAGAATTCAAATGAAACGCTGCCATCCAGAACGAGCGGATAGCGCGGCTCGTCGCTGGCGGGGCCGTCGATTTCCACAGGGTTGTCGGACGTTCCTGCAGGCGG
>JGI994J12354_10000775_pt1 | contig 32171 bp, 30 predicted proteins | sample IntmicLarv3ML3BL_FD_12354 | JGI IMG/M metagenome (IMG submission 12354) | reverse complement strand
GCTGTAAAACAAAAGATACCGTCTGCATTCACTGACAGACGATACCTCTAAAATCCACGTTATTCTCTATTGATACCTTCCGGCATTTCTGTTTTGCCCAAACCATAGCCAAGACCGGATTATGACTCTTCTCTTCTCATCCTTCATATCCTTCACAGCCACAAAGTCACCACCTCGGCAATCACCGCATCATCCGCATTTTTAATAAAAGTCAGTACTTCTATCATGCCTTCCGTATGCTTACAATATGTTTCCGTCACCACTTCATCCCCTCGCACACATTCCTTTCTGTATGCCACACGAATGTCCCCAATCTGATGCTCGTCATAAATTTCATCCGGCACATCGTCCATTGCCCATTCCAGGTATTTTACATTGTTGGCATGTCCATTGGTGTCCGTGTCCCGCCGGGCAACTGTAAATCGATGCGTACCAACAAGCTCTCCGTCTGCCTCCTTGGGCATAGAAAATTTTTCATTCTCTATAGCCGACTCTTGCTTGGCTCCGTACGCCTGAATCATTTCTTCCGATACATTTCTGGGCTTTCTTGTGGAAAAATCCATGAAAATCCATCGCGACGCTCCGTCAACAATTTTATGCCCCTGCTCGTCGAACAAAAAGAAACTTCTTGTCGCCTGAATTCTTCGGCATTGATCACTCCATGTTTGCACCGTGATGCGTTCGCCCTGATGCGGCATACGGTAGGTTTTTATATGCCAATTCACAATTGCCCAGACCGATTGGCTCTCGACCATAAAATCCACTGTATATCCTAATGCGTCTGAATGAGATACCGCCGCCTCTTGCAGTATAGCCAACAATGCCGCCGGCGCCATCCTTCCATTGCCATCCACCTGAAAATAAGAAATCTTCATCTCCTCTTCATGACCCATTCTGTCCATATTCTCTCCCCCACTTTGCACCATAAACGGTTGTATATATGTGCTGTGCCAAACTTCCGTGACAATTTTTCCTGGATTTTCCCACTTTCTACAACATCGGAGAAACCAACCTCGCCACGGACTCTTTCAGCTTAAATAGCCACCTGCGGTTGTCATACCATTCCTTCGTGATTTCCACACAATTATCTAAATCTCTCAAAAATGCGCGCTCCAACTGTCTCGTTAACACGGAATCATACATAAATGCATTTACTTCAAAATTCAGCTCAAAGCTTCGTATATCCATGTTTGCCGTTCCCACAGAGGCAACCATTCCGTCAATTGTCAGTGTTTTCGCATGAATAAAGCCTTTTTCATATTGGTAACACCGCACACCCGCCTCCAGCAATTCGCCCAGATAAGACATGCTCGCCCAGTAAACGAATATATGATCCGGATTCCCGGGAATAATAATTCGCACATCAATACCCGAAAGTGCAGCCACACGCAACGACTCGAAAATGCCATCATCCGGCACAAAATACGGCGTTGTCAAATACACATGTTCTTCCGCTTCGTTGATCATTTTGAAGTATCCGTTACGCACATTTTTCCACTCCGTATCCGGCCCGCTGGAAACCACCTGCGTGCGTATGCCTTCATGCTGTTCGCGAACCGGAAAATACTTGTCCTCCAGCGAAACAGAACCTTCTCCTGCGATAAAATTCCAATCCATAATAAAACGCATCTGTATTTGATCCACGGCATCTCCCTCAAAGCGCAGATGTGTGTCTCTCCAAGGGCCATATCGCTTCACAATCCCCAGATATTCATCCCCTACATTAAAACCACCGATATAGCCAATACTTCCATCGATAACACAAATTTTACGATGATTCCTATAGTTAATCCTTGTAATCCATCGAGGTAAAAATGCCATCGTTTGTCCACCTGCATCGCGGATGGCATCAAAAAAATCTTTCGGCAGCTTTCTGTTACCCATACCATCATATAATAACCGTACTTCAACATTTTCAGCCGCCTTTTTCGCAAGCTCTTCCACCAATTGTGTACCAAGGCCATCCCCACGCCAAATATAATATTCCAAATGGATATGGTCTTTCGCATTTCGAATATCTTGGATCAAGGAGTCAAATTTTTCCTCGCCATATGAACAGATGCGTACATTGTTATTGAATGTCATCCAGTTCCCCGAATTCAAATGCAAATACGCCAAATCCGTCAGATAGTCCGCCTCGACCAGACGTCCTCGGTTTTCAATAATCTCTTTTTGCCGCTGAATACGCTCAATGACATGCCGGCCATGAAAAAGATAACGATAGTAAACCTTCCTGTCATACTCTGCCTTATCTTGAAACATTTTTTCTTTTCTGCCATTTCGGCCAAATATCATGTAGGCAAGGAATCCAAAAATGGGAATAAAAAAAAGCACCAGCAGCCATGCCCATGTCGAAGCAGGATTTCGCCGTTCAAAAAACACGACCAAACTTGCCAAGAAAACATTGGCCACCAGTGCAGCAAAACCAATCATTACCAGTACATTCCATATCCCCATTTTCTTCTCCCCTTTCCATAAAAAACCACTTTCAGTATACTATATCCAAATTCTGTATGCAAGAGAGCTGTTCCGTAAAAATTATGTGAATTTAATTTTTTTACTACTTCCCTAAACTTAAAATCAGTGGTAAACTGTAATGACATTGTGCGCACAAATATGCGTATTATTCGATCCACTGCCGCAATACGCAATTGCAATCTTTCAAGGAATGCGCTATAATGCTATCGATTTATTTGCTGTTGAAATTAAGGGAGGAAAAGATATTGAATACGTCAGACATCGTAATTATCATTGTTTTAGTTCTTGCTGCCGCAACTGCTTTCTTGTGGTATCTAAATAAAAAAAGCATGCGCAAAATGGTGCAGGCACAGGACTTTATCGAACAAAATCTGACAACCGCACAGATTTTTGTCATTGATAAAAAACAAGAAAAACCTTCATTGACAAACCTGCCAAAGGCTGTATATGATCAAATGCCCAGAACTTCGAAAATGCGTAAAGTCAATCTTGTTCGGGCAAAAGTCGGACCGCAAATCGTTACTTTGATGTGTGACAAACCTGTCTATGAAGTATTGCCTACCAAAAAGACTGTAAAAGTAGATCTTGCGGGAATGTACATCGTAAGTGTCACAGGCATGAATCTCGAAGATAAGAAGAAGAAAACCTGGGGCGAGAAAATGTCTTCACGCCTAACCAGCTCTCAAAAAGAGGCGGCAGGAAATTCAAAGAGAAAATAAGTATACAAATGAAAACACAGTCGCCGAGCCGACTGTGTTTTTTTGTGCGAAAAACCATATTGCCTATACTTTTTAAATTGCCCTCACAGAAGCATAGCTTCTGTCGCATATAATTCTCTTCTCAAACAAACTTCGCCTCATACCAATCCAATTGGCTGACCCTCGACATAAACAACGCCCTTTTCTGTACAAAAATCGAAAAAATCATCGAAATTCCTATTTTACATATATCCCCAAGTCCACCACGGGTGTATCCAGCAGCCTTTATATCCGCGCTGCCTCCACCGGCACTCAAAAGACAAAATCGATTATGAAGGCAAAAAGCAAACAAACCACAAATTTTCGAAATCGGTCATATCTATTTCCGAAATATGTAACAGCGGCGCGCCTTCATTCTATCTGATCTTTTCCGCATCAAAGCGCAAAAAAGTACCTCATCTCACCTATCCATATGGTATACTATTTTTAACATGTTACATAATCTTATGGACAAAAAATATAAAACTCGTCTGCCGATAAGGAGGTATTCTCTTGCATTACATACTCGCACTTGACCAGGGAACAACCAGTTCCAGAGGCATTTTATTCGACAAAGAAGGGCAGCCCCTTTATACTGCACAAAAAGAAATCACACAATTCTATCCCCGCCCCGGCTGGGTGGAGCATGACCCCGCCGAAATCTGGGAATCTCAAATAGAAACTGCCAAAGAAGTGATGGAAAAGGCCGGTATTACCTCCAAAGATATCGCCGCCATCGGCATTACCAACCAACGCGAAACTACCATTCTCTGGGATAAACGCAATGGAAAACCCGTATCAAACGCCATTGTCTGGCAATGTCGGCGAACTGCCGCTTATTGTGACGAATTAAAGGAAAAAGGTCTGGAGTCCAAAATTCGTGAAAAAACCGGCCTCCCTGTTGATGCCTATTTCTCCGCCACAAAAATTCGCTGGATACTGGAGAAAGTCCCCAAAGCAAGAACCTTGGCAAAAGAGGGGAATCTTCTTTTCGGCACGGTCGATACCTGGCTCATTTGGAAACTGACAAACGGACAGGTTCACGCAACGGATTGCTCTAATGCCTCCAGAACCATGCTCTTTGATATTCACAAGTGCCAATGGGATGTTGAATTATTAGAAGCGCTGGATATCCCATTCAGTATTCTGCCCGAAATCCGTCAATCCAGCGGCAATTTTGGCTCAACGAATCTTTTTGGTGCCCCCATTCTGATTTCAGGGGTTGCGGGCGACCAGCAAGCCGCATTGTTTGGACAAGCTTGTTTCCATACAGGCATGGCAAAAAACACATATGGTACAGGCTGCTTTCTATTGATGAATACCGGCGAGAGAGCCGTGGTCTCCAGTCATGGCTTAATTACCACAATCGCATGGCGCATCGGCGGAAAAGTAACCTACGCCCTAGAAGGTTCTATTTTTGTTGCGGGTGCCACCATACAATGGCTTCGAGATGAACTCGGATTAATCACTTCCGCGGAGCAGACGCAGGAAATTTGCACATCCATTTCCGATACCAACGGCGTTTATCTTGTACCCGCTTTCGTTGGGCTTGGTGCACCCTATTGGAATTCGGATACAAAAGGACTCCTGACAGGTTTGACCCGCGGCGCAAACCGAAACCATATCGTACGTGCCGCCATAGAGTCTATGGCATACCAAACGCATGACGTCCTAAACGCCATGCTGCAAGATGCCAACCTGACATTAACTGAATTGCGTGCCGATGGCGGCGCTGCCGCCAATGACTTTTTGATGCAGTTTCAATCGGATATTACGGGCACCCGTGTCCTACGCCCTTCATCTTTGGAAACCACGGCACTGGGCGCTGCCTATCTGGCAGGTCTGGCTGTAGGATACTGGCCGGATATCCATGATATTCAAAAAAATGGGAACGTTTCACGCATTTACGAACCCTCTATGAAAAAAGAAGTGATTCAAGAAAAAACCACCGCCTGGAAATCGGCTGTTTCTCAAGCACTCCACCAATAAAATCAAAACCATATCTTGTGCTTATTCGGATTTATATTGCACGCCAAATCAATATGTGGTAAATTAAACAAAAAAGCAAAAAGGATGAAGGAAGGATAAACCAACATGTATGTAATCAAAAAAGACCATACACAAGAAGCATGGGATATTCAAAAAATAATCGTCGCTATTAACAAATCCGCCTATCGCGCTCTTGTTAAATTTACAGATGAGGAAATCAAGTTTATCTGCGACTATGTGGAAGAAAGAGCCAAGGGCTTAAATACGGAGGGTATCCCCATTGTTCAGATGCATAATCTTGTAGAAAGCGCCCTGGAACGTGTGAAGCCTGAGGTCGCCAAAAGTTATCGCGATTACAGAAATTACAAACAAGACTTCGTGAAGATGCTGGATGAGGTTTACAAAAAAAGCCAGTCTATCATGTATATCGGCGATAAAGAAAACAGCAACACGGACAGCGCCTTGGTCTCAACCAAAAGAAGTCTGATTTTCAATCAGTTGAATAAAGAACTCTATCAGAAATTTTTTATGACCACGGAGGAGCTCCAAGCCTGTCGTGATGGATACATCTATATCCATGATATGTCTGCAAGGCGTGACACGATAAACTGCTGTTTGTTCGATGTCGAAGCCGTTCTGAAAGACGGTTTTGAAATGGGCAACCTCTGGTACAACGAACCAAAAACCCTGAATGTTGCTTTTGATGTTATCGGCGACATCGTTCTTTCCGCCGCAAGCCAACAGTACGGCGGATTCACTGTCCCATCTGTGGATTTACTGCTGGAACCTTATGCACAACGAAGCTATGATAAATTCCGCGCCCGTTATCTGGGTATGGGACTAAGTACCGAAATGGCAGAGAAAGAAGCCATGGCAGATATCTTAAATGATTTTGAGCAAGGTTATCAGGGCTGGGAATACAAATTCAATACCGTTGCTTCCAGTCGCGGAGACTATCCGTTTATCACCATGTCCTTTGGCACAGGCACAGGCGTGTTCGCCAAAATGGCATCGATTACCATGTTAAATGTCCGCCGAAAGGGACAAGGTAAAAAACACTGCAAGAAACCGGTTCTCTTCCCAAAACTGGTTTTCCTCTACGATGAAAATCTGCATGGCGAAGGCAAGGAATTAGAAGATGTATTCGAGGTAGGCATCCTCTGCTCTTCCAAGAGTATGTATCCCGATTGGCTCAGTTTGACAGGCGAAGGTTATGTATCGGATATATATAAAAAATATGGGGCAATCATCAGCCCCATGGGTTGCCGTGCCTTTTTGTCTCCTTGGTTCGAACAAGGCGGTATCACACCCGCCAACGATGAGGACACGCCTATATATGCGGGACGCTTCAATATCGGTGCTGTCAGTCTGCACCTGCCCATGATTTANGCAAAGGCAAAGCACGAAAGCCGTCCATTTCATGAAATATTGGACTATTATCTGGACCTGNTACGCCAATTGCATATAAGAACTTATGCATATCTCGGTGAAATGCGCGCCTCCACCAACCCGCTTGCCTATTGCGAAGGCGGATTTTACGGCGGACACTTACAGCCCGATGAAAAAATCAAACCGTTGCTGGCATCCGCAACCGCATCCTTTGGCATCACCGCGCTAAATGAATTGCAGGAACTCCACAACGGCAAATCTCTTGTGGAGGACGGACAATTTGCCATTGATACTTTGCAGTATATCAACGACCAAATCGCTAAATTCAAAAAAGAAGACGGACGTCTATATGCAATCTATGGCACACCTGCGGAAAGCCTTTGCGGACTGCAAGTAACACAATTTCGCAAGAAATACGGCATTATTGAGCATGTCAGTGACCGCACTTATGTCAGCAATAGTTTTCACTGCCACGTGTCGGAAGATATCACGCCTATCGAAAAACAGGATTTGGAAAAACGTTTCTGGGATTTGTCCAACGGCGGAAAAATACAATATGTAAAGTATCCGATCGGCTACAATTTGGAGGCCATTCGTACATTGGTTCGACGTGCCATGTATTTGGGCTTTTACGAGGGCGTCAACCTGTCTTTGGCTTATTGTGATGACTGCGGCTATCAAGAGTTGGAAATGGAAATCTGCCCGCATTGCAAAAGCAGCAACTTGACTAAAATCGACCGTATGAACGGCTATTTGTCATACTCACGCGTAAAGGGCGATACACGCTTAAACGATGCAAAAATGGCAGAAATCGCAGAAAGGAAGAGTATGTGACTCATGCATTATCATAACATAACAAAAGACGACATGCGCAATGGTGAGGGTTTACGTGTAGTTCTTTGGGTTTCCGGCTGTGCACATGCCTGCGAAGGGTGCCACAATCCCATCACCTGGGGCGGCGAAGGCGGCATCCCCTTTGACAAAGCGGCAGAGGATGAATTATTCCTCCTCCTCTCCAAAGACTATGTTAGCGGCATTACCTTCAGCGGCGGAGATCCTCTCTTTCCGCCGAACCGCAGCGAAACTGCCCGTTTGGCAAAAAAAGTAAAAACACACTTTCCGGAAAAAACAATTTGGCTCTATACCGGCTATCTCTGGGAAGACATTCAATCATTATGCCTTATCGACCATATTGACGTACTTCTTGACGGAAAATTTGAAAGAGATAAAAAAGATACACGCCTCCCCTGGGTAGGCAGCTCCAACCAGCGCATCATAGATGTCGCTTCATCAAAAAAAGAATCTCGTGTTATCCTGTATCCTCCAAATAGAAAGGACATTTCATCATGAAAACCATACACATTAAATATTTCAGTGACAAAATCGAAAAACTCCGCTACATCGACGGCAAATCCGATTGGATTGATTTGCGCGCCGCCGAAAAAATCGAATTAAAACAAGGTGAATTTCGCCTCATCCCCTTAGGAGTTGCAATGCAGTTACCCGAAGGCTATGAAGCACATATTGTTCCGCGAAGTTCCACCTTCAAAAATTTCGGTATCATTCAAACAAACCACTGCGGCATTGTCGATGAAAGTTATTGCGGCGATAATGATCAGTGGTTCTATCCCGCCTTGGCAATGCGGGATACTACGATTGAAGTGAATGATCGTATTTGCCAATTCCGTATTTTTGAGCATCAACCGGCGTTGGCTTTCGAAGAAGTGGAGTCCCTAAACCATAGCGACCGCGGTGGATTCGGCTCAACCGGAAAACAATAAGAAATGCATAAAAGCGAACGGGTGCCTCCTGCATCTTTGCACTTCAACTGCACATTTTAAAAGGGATATTATCTTTCACAATATCCCTTTTTCATGACTTTATGCCCTCAATCGCTTGCCCATGCCAATAACTCAACCTTCAAAAAAAGACGATATGCACACGCACATCGTCTTTTTCCCATCTTAGTTTGTTTTTGGCATTACTGCGCCATTGTAAGTAGCTTCAATATAATCAGCGATTTCGTCGCTGTTTAATACATCCATCAATATCTGAATTTCAACTCTGGACTCATCACCGGCTTTAACCGCAACAATGTTGCCGTATGTATTTGCAGCCACGGAATTCTCTCCCTCTGCTACCAATGCATCCGCTGGGCTCAAGCCATTTTGCATTGCATAGTTTCCATTGATAACACCAAGATCTAGGTCACTCAAAGACAATGCGATCTGCGCTGCTTCCATCTCCATGATTTCCAATTTGAATGGATTTTCCTTAATGTCCAATTTTGTTGCGGAAATACCCGCATTTTCATTCAAAAGAATCAAGCCTGCATCCTGTAATAACAACAGTGCACGTCCACCATTTGTACCATCGGCAGGAATACCAACCTTCGCACCCTCCTGAATGTAAGCCAATTCCGGTAATTTTTCAGAATAGATACCCATCGGTTCATAATGAACCATACCAACTGCTACCGCGTTTGTGCCATATTCTGAATTAAAAGAATCCAAATAAGGTACATGCTGGAAATAGTTTGCATCCAAGTCGCCGCCATCCAGTGCTAAATTAGGCTGCACATAGTCTGTAAACTCCATAACGCGCAAGATAACGCCTCTCTCTTCCAGTGTCGCTTGCGCCGCATACAAAACTTCTGCGTGAGGCGTTGGAGATGCACCAACAACAATCGTTACAGGATCAGACAATACCCATTGGCTTGCATCCATATTGCCAACATCGCCCTCAACCGCATCCTCAACAACATTCGTCTCCTCCACTGTGTCATCGCTGCCGCTATTTCCGCAGCCAATCACACCAAATGCCAACGCACCGGTCAGCAAAAGTGCTAAAACTTTCTTCATCATACATTCCTCCTAAAAATTAGTTTCGTTTTTGCATATATAAACTCCAATGAGCTTATAATCGTTTATCTTGCTCCTTGGAAATACGCATACCGATTTCTTGAAGCACCTGAACAATAACCACCAACAGCACTACCATCAAATACATAACATCTCTCTGTCCGCGGTGATAACCATAATTTGTCGCAATCGCGCCCAAACCGCCGGCGCCAACAAACCCTGCCATTGCCGAATAACCAAGAATCGTTGTAACCGCTATCGCACTTCCCACCAAAAGAGACGGCAGCGCTTCAGGCAAAAGCACTTTTAACATGATTTGAAAGGGCGACGCACCCATAGACTGCGCAGCTTCAACAACGCCTCTTTCCACTTCCTTCAAAGATGATTCCACCATCCTCGCCACAAACGGTGCCGCCGCAACGACGAGACCAACTATCGCTGCTTTTGGTCCGATTATCGTACCCACAACCGCTCTTGTCAGCGGCATAATTGTTACCAGCAAAATCAAAAACGGAACCGAACGAATCACATTGATAATAAAACCCAGAACCTGCTGTAATATTGGAATCGGGCGAATACCGTCCTTATCCGTTACCACCAGCACCAATCCCAAAGGCAAACCAATCAAGTAGGCCAAAGACGTAGAAATCAATGTCATATAGATGGTCTCCCAAAAGCCCATTGCTACCAACTGCAGCATACCCTCTCTAAACATATTCTACCTCCTCTACCTCAACTTCCCGTTCTCTCAAATAGGCAATCATCTTTGCCCTCAACGCATCGTCTGCCGGCAGCTGAATCATCATCTGTCCATAAACCCGCCCCTCAATCAAACGCGTATTTCCCGAAAGAATGTTCGCAAGACCCTGGCACTCCATCATCATATTGCCCAGTATAGGCTCTCCCGACAAGCCGCCGCTAAACACCACACGGTAGCAATAAGGCACCGGTCCTTGGATACCCTCTCTCTTTCCACCCTCGTGGTAAACCAACTCCCTGCCCGCCTGTGTACGGGGATTACGGAAAATCTCTTCAACACCGCCCATCTCTGCAATGATTCCGGCGTCAATAATCGCAACACGATTACATATTTCCTGTATAACACTCATCTCATGGGTAATCACCACAATGGTAATGCCCAATCTCTCGTTGATGTCTTTGAGAAGCTTCAATACTCCGCCCGTCGTATTCGGATCAAGCGCACTGGTCGCCTCATCACAAAGCAACACCTTTGGCTCGGTCGCCAACGCACGTGCAATAGCAACCCGCTGCTTCTGTCCCCCCGAAAGCTGCGCCGGATAGGCGTCCATCTTATCTGATAAGCCAACCATTTCCAACAACTCTTCCGCCCGCTTCTTCGCCTGTGCTTTTGAAACGCCCGAAATGACCAACGGAAAACATACATTTTCCAACGCTGTCTTTTGCATCAGCAAATGAAACTGTTGAAAAATCATCCCCATAGAACGGCGCTGTGTGCGCAACTCCGCTTCTGCCAGACTCGTCAATTCCAATCCGTCCAAATAGACCTTACCCTGCGTTGGGCGTTCCAGCAAATTGATACAGCGAACCAACGTACTTTTTCCTGCACCGCTCATTCCGATAATGCCGAAAATTTCGCCTTTTTTGATATCCAAATCAATGCCATGCAAAACTTCCAAACTTCCTTTTTTTTGTAGAAATGTTTTCACAATGCCTTCCAAGCGAATCATGATTTCATTACTCTCCATTTAAAAACCACCTTTGCAAATTAAAAAACTCTCATCTCTTAAGCCGAATCAACTTAAGGGACGAGAGTAAAATACTTCGTGTTACCACCCTAATTCGCCACTACCTCACGATAATAGCCTTATCAAGTACAGGAAAAACCGATACTCCGGCGCTGTCACGGGCGCTCCCGTCGTAGCCTAAAAGAAAAATTCTTCTCGGTACGCAACTCCAAGACCATCTTCCACCTTTTCTTTGCTTCCCCATTCTCAGCTTCAAGGGCTCTCTGTAAAACCATCCAAGGTGTACTCTTCTCTTCATCGTCTTTTTTCATATGCAACTTAACAACATTATACAAACTTTCAGGTTTTTGTCAACCATTTTTTCTAAATTCTCGATTCTGCTATTTAGAAAATCCCAGAAGTGCCTTGATTTTTTCCAAAGAAACATATATCTCACCGTCCACTAAAAACACCTTTAAATCTGTATCCTTGCCATTGTATTGTATACGAATATCTGACTTCTTTGTAATCAAGCGTCCGCGCTCATCCATCAAGATTTCATTCCCCAGTTGCGTGAACGCTTTTCCCGATGTCAGCGAAATCGTTTTCGTCTCCGCCTGATAGATGGCACTAAAACCATTTCCAAGTGTTGCAAAATCTCTCAACGGCACATACATATCTCCAAAAATTTGCATTGCATTAAAGGTGATACTCTCGCCGCCAATGGTGTCCACCGTCAATTTCAAACTCCGCGGATTCAGTTTTCCTACCCAAGGTAATTCATACGGTTTGATACGATCTGTATAAACACCATCTACGCCCATATTTAACAATTCTTCTAGCATCAAATAGCGGTTTACCGTGTGCGCGTAAACCTTAATTCCCTGTGCATGGAATATATTCACAATATCTGACGTCACCACTTCTCTCGGAATGGTCACCGTGGATACCTTGTTTTGGACACAAAATGCAGCAATTGCGGAATAGTCGTCATTTTCATTCTGATAGAGTGTAAATATCCATTCCGGGAAATCGTGTATCTCTTTTACCCAAACCAGCATTTCCTCGTGATAAATCTGCGGGATGATACGCGCCAAAACATCTGTTATTCCGAGATTTTTCGCAATCTGATTCAAATCTCTAAACTGTCTTTGCACAGCCTCTTTATCCGTACTTTTCGTATCCGTCACCAAATATGCATCCGGATAAGCATGCATAAGCAAAAGCAAATCCGCCGCCGTGAGCGGTGTCTGTTCATAAACAATCTTACTTTGCGCATATTTTGTTGAGCTCATCCGCAGGTCTCCCGAAACATTTTGTTCCAGGCGATAATACGAACCATCCTCCTCAAAATCGTGGCGCACCACTAGCGTACCGTCCGTTGTATAAACGAAATCCGCCTCGAACACGCGGAAACCATTTTCCCAAGAAGAAATGAATGCCTCCTTCGAATTTGTTTCAATTTTCCCATCCGCTTCCCCTAAGCAGTGGGCAACTAAAATATTTTCATCCTGCCATGCGGCAAATGCACTCGCTGGGACAAGTCCAACCAGCAAGGCCGACAATACCCATGCACATAACCGTTTTCTCCTCATACTTTTTCTCTCCTTTTAAAAAGAAAAGCGGGGTCACCCCCGCTCTCCAGTATTTCTATTCTTCCCCGTCTTCGTCATCAAACAGCTCATAAAATGCCTCGGAAACCTTTTCAAATTCCGCATCGTCATCAATACTGTCTAACGCAACACCTTCTGCATCTTCTTTGTATTCATACAATAATACAGTTTCATCCTCCAAAGGCAAAAGTGCAATAAACTCTTTCCCCTCAATACCCTCTACAGCAAAGATACCCAAAATGCCACATTCCATTTCTGTGTCATCATCCAATGTTAAGAACATGGTTTCCAGTTCCATTTCATCTTGGTCATGATTATGGTCATGTCCACATCCGCAATCGCTCATATATTTATCCTCCTTCATCTTATACACCGTTGGCTCAAGAATATCCGGCACAATTCAACAATTCCCAAAGTAAATCTTACATTTAAACTGCCAAATCAAGCCCTTTCCTCATCCTTTTTATGCCATCTCTTATTCCTTGTATTGCTTTTACTATCATACCGTATATCTGCCCGTTGGACAATCATTTTTTTGGAGTTTTTCTGCGATTTTCTTCTTTTTGTGCTTTCAGTTTTGCTTTTTTTGCCAAAAATCCCATCGGCTCTTCTTGCACTTCATTCTTTGGCAAAGATTTCGCCTTCGCTGTTTTCTTCACGGCAGATACAACCTTCACTTCTTCAGCGCCATTCGTTCTGTCCGCTTTCCTCTCTCTTGGGCCAACATCCAAATCTTTTTTTGTTTTCTTGCTGTCGATCAGCTCGCCGTAGGACATCTCTTTTTGCACAAACTGCAATCCCCATGCTTTTTCGTACTTATGAATCCAGCGGCGTTCATAGGGGGTAACCAACGTAATGGCGACACCCGACTGTCCCTTCCTCCCGCTTCGTCCTGCACGGTGCAGATAAAACGTCGCCTCCTCAGGCACATCCATGTTGATGATATGCGTAACATCCGGAATGTCCAGCCCTCTTGCGCCAATGTCCGATGCCACCAATACGTTTATCTTTCCGCTTCGAAACGCATCCAACGCATTCTTGCGCTCCAATTTTCCCGATTTTCCATAAATACCGTCTGCCTGAATACCATGATGACAAAGCTTGTCCACCGTTACCTCTATGTTCTCCGGGTTATTGATGAACACCATCGCACGCACAGGCCTCTCCCCCGCAAGAATTTTTCTCAATTCAACAAACTTCTCCCGTTGTGTCGTTAAAACATAATAATGAGAAATTCCTTTCGGCACCAGTGCTCCCTGACCTGCATGCGCCATGGAAGGGTCGCGCATGATTCTCTTTGCCCGTCGCCGCGTTTCTTCATCAACAGATGCCGAAAGCAACACAATTTGTCTATCTTTCAGCGTTGTCTTGATAACAGCTTCCACATCCGCGATGTGCCCATCTTCAAGCAATCGGTCTCCTTCATCCAGTACAATCGTCTTTACCAGATGGGCCTGTATTTTTCTGCGCTGGATTAAATCCAAAATACGCCCTGTGGAACCAACAACAATTTGCGGTTTTGTCTTCAGTCGATCCATCTGCCTGGCGATATTTGCCGAACCAATAATCAGCGCACAGCCGACATTCGCCATACCGGCGCTCTCCGCCAACAATTCCGCCTGCTTGTAGACCTGAGACGCCAATTCATGCGTGGGCGTCAGAATAATCGCCTGTGTGCCGCGCAAACTCCCATCCAAATTTGCATAAATCGGCAACAAATAAGCCAATGTCTTGCCTGAACCGGTTTCTGAGCGGGCAATCACATCACCACCCGCCATCATCTCAGGAATCATTTTTTCTTGTATATCCGTAGGCATGAAAATCTGCTGCTTACCCAATGCCTCTTCTAACACAGCCGGTATCCCCAACTGCTGAAATGTTTTGTTCATATACTTACCTCTCTTCGCATGATTTTTTATCAAATCATGCGCATGCCTTTAGGCGAATTGATTTCTTTACCTTCCAGATTTTATTATATATGCTTTTTCGCCCCCTGTAAACCAAGCAATTATACAATCTCTTCTTGAGAAAAATAGTCCACAACACCCATATAAATCGCCCATGCCAACTTTTCTTGATATGCCTCGTCATTTAACAGTTTCTCCTCCTGCGGATTGGAGATAAACCCACACTCAATCAGAACCGTCGGCAGCTCGGTCTTTCGCAGCATGTAATAATCATCATTCGCCTTTGCTTGCCTCGTGTTCTCTGTATCCACATGGGTACACAATCGCGCCTGCATCACCTGCGCCATTCGTTTGCCTTCTTCGCTATTGCCATGATAAAACACCTGCGCCCCCCTTGCCGAAGAAGACGGAAATGCATTTTGATGAATGCTGATTAAAATATCGCCTCTATTCTCTTCCGCAATACGCTTTCGCTCTTTCAAATCCGTATTTTTTCCTTCTGCCAATGCCTCATCCGTTGCCCGTGTGATATATACGGTTGCACCGCCCAACTCCAAATATTGCTGCAATTTTTTCATGACAGCCAGATTAATATCCTTCTCACTGGCATTTTCTCCGCTTCCCACTCTCCCCGGATCCCAACCGCCATGCCCGGCATCCAACACAATAACTTTTCTCTCAACCGGCTGCATTACCGCCATCTCTTTCGGATGTATATAAGAAAAAAGAATACACCCAACAATCACACTGCACAAAAAAAGAAATCTGCACCTTGCAAGCAATCCATTCATTTCAGCCAACCCCCTTCATATTATCCATATGAATCAACAGGCAAAAAATTGTCACGAACTTTCTTCTGTATCTCCCCGTTCTGTTTCCATTACATAAAAAAAGAACCTCTAACGAAATATTTCGTCAGAGATTCTTCTGCTTTTATTTTATAACGGAGCCATCAAAATCTTGCCCGTTCCACGATATACATTAACAAATCCTTCGCCGGATACGGCGGAACCAATCAAGCTCTTTGTGGATTTTTCTACTGTGAACTGTAAAGAATTCGACCATGCAACCGCAAAGCTGCCGTCAATCTTTACTTCATCATTTTCCAACTCAAGCATAACCAACTCTTCTCTTGGACACTTGCTTTCCAAAACAGCAATACCATGACCGCTCAGGCTCAAGTTGAAGAGACCTTCTCCGCCCAATGCTGCGGAGGAAAGTGTTGTTCTTGAAACAACCTTCTGCTGTACTGTGTCTTCACATGCAAGGAACATGCCGTCTTCAATTACCATACCGTTCCATGCACCAACATCCTCCAGCAAAATATGCTTGTATGTGGGCTCCAGAATCAAATGGCCGCTGCCTTGATATTTAGGCTTAATTGCGGATTCTTTTGTCACTTTTCCTGCGATTGCTTTCCCCAAAAAATCGCCGACACCCTTTACGTTGGATGAGATCGTTACGTTGCCCGTTGTCCATTGCATCGCCCCTGCACTCACAATGTACGCATCGTTTTTCAACTCAATTGCAACCTGGCGTTTTCTGATGTTCATCTCAGCCGCGAAATACTCCGCGATAGCCGTCTCTCTCGCTACGCTCAAGTCTCTTTCGTATTCCAAAACTTTGACGTTCCCTTTTTCGGCAACAATTTTGATATTCTTGTTGTCAAACAAATTATTTACTGTAACCATTTTCTTCCTCCTTAGTAAACTTTTTTATCCCTCAAGTGCACCTGCACTTATTTCTAATTATAATCAAATTAGTTTTATCTGTAAAGCAAATTCGACATATTTATCCAACTTCCTACATTTTTATGCACTCCTGCAATGCCAAAATCAGCACATATAAAAACCGCCTTATGGAAATGCTCCATAAAGCAGCCGACTCTACTCGTTGAAGAAGCTATAGGCCGCCTCTTCGTCATAAATTCGCAAGCACTCAATCTGCTCATAATAAAAATTTTCAAATGCCATTGGTTTCGTATTTTGGAACACAATCCGGTTTAACTCATAAACACTGCGCAAACAACTCACCAATATCTGCCTGCCTTCCGCGTCCCGCCCGGCATCATATTGCTCCAATCGCGTCAGCAAATCTCTAATATCCGTCTGCATGACCTCATTTGGTATCACCAACATGCCGTTAAGCCAAAGAATCATGTCCGCCTGCTGATAAGTCGTAAGCGTCTGATATCTGTAAACCACATCCGTCAATATTGCTTCCATCGAAATCAAATTGTTTTTCATACGGGACAAATCTGAATACTTAAGCTCTGTGAGCAAAACCGAGAGCATCGCATCCTTTTCTTCGACAGCCTCCTTCAACAAAAAGAGTGATTCGCCCTGCACTGGTGGCTCCGCCTCCTCAGTTATATCCAAAATTCCCGACGGATAGGAGTATCCCCATGTAGCAGTCACACCATAGAATGTATCAAATACGCGCGGCTCAGGCGGTGCCAGCCATACCTGCAACTCCCGTTCGTCAAATCCGTGACCGTACCCCCAAAAGTGCAAATCACTCAAAATATGGTGAGCATAAAAAATTCCGTCTATTTTCTCATGGTCCATTGCATATTGCAATAATACTTGTGCCGTCTCTATATCTAGCTTCGTTTTATCGTGGGATACGTATTCTTTTATCGACTCCAGATTTTCAATCATCACCAAGAGTCCCTTCGCCTCCATCGGCAGACTTTTCCAGTACACATCGTGATTCCCTGCACCGTACATATCAATCTGATACTCTAAAAACATGACCATACCAAACAAGGTCTTTCTTACCTTTGCCGCTCCCAGCGCAGACATATTCCTCATCATATTTCTACGTACCGTGCCCACGTGCTCATTGGAAGGCGCCGACGCAGGCGATAGATAAAGCATATCTACGTCAGCATTTTGAATGGATAATGTTCTGTAGTACTTACTATAATCTTGTATGCTTCCTGCACTATTATCATTAATGGCCCGATACAATTCCGGGCTCGTCATTTGCATATGCGCAATGTAAAAATTTACCCCGAATATTGCAATCAACCCCAGAAGAATCCACCGCTTTTTCATCTTTTTCCTCCAAAACAAAGAAATATCGTGACGTCATTTCACATCGCTTCCACCGAAATACCGCCAATTGAAAGAAAACGTATCCATCGCCACAGCATGCCACGACTCCGAATACGTTTGATGCCTATATTTCTCTCGTTAGAAATTCAGAATTTCCGCATTTTGCACGGCCTCTTCCAAAAGCCGGTCCAGCTCTGTCAAATGTGCTTCCGTGCGCTCAATAAATTTCAATCTCGGTTTTGTCACAGGATGCTTTGCGACAAACACCGTACAGCAATCCTCGTACGGGCGGGCGGAAATCTCAAACGTGCCTATTTTTTCCGCTATACGAATGATTTCGTGCTTGTCCATACCCGCCAGCGGGCGCAATATCGGCATTGTGCAAACAGCATTAATGGCATAAATCCCCTGCATCGTTTGACTTGCCACCTGTCCCACGCTCTCTCCTGTAATCACCGCCTGTGCGTCGTCCTTCTTAGCAATCATCTCCCCCGCCCGCATCATGGCGCGCTTCAAGTGAATTGTCAATTTATCATGGGCAACATGATCCAATAAGTATAACTGCAATTCCGTAAAAGGAACCACGTACAGACGAAACTCTCCTGTAAAGTCAGCAATGCGCTTCGCCAAATCAACAACCTTCTGCTTTGCCCACTCACTGGTGTATGGAGGACTATGGAAATACACACCCTCCACCTCCAACCCGCGCTTTGCCATCATCCATGTCGCGACAGGGCTGTCAATGCCGCCGGAAAGCAAGCTAACGCCCTTGCCTGAGCTTGCATACGGCAAGCCGCCGTATGTTCGAATGGTTTTAGAATGAATATAGATGCTGTTTCTGATTTCTACATTCAGCATCACATCCGGGTCTTTTACCTTTACCCGAACATTAGGCATACGGTCTAGGATATATTCGCCAATTTCAGCGCTCACTTCCATAGACGGTTTCAGAAAACCTTGATTTGCCCGTCTGGTGTTTACCTTAAAAGTAACTTCCCTGTCGCCAAAATGTTCTTTCATATGCTGGTATGCTTCTTCTTTGAGCGCATCATAATCCATGCTCGCCAAACGCACGCCCGGACAAATCGCAACCAACCCGAAAATCGGTTCTATCAACGGAATGAGCAAATCATAGTCCAGCTCGCCATCACGATCCTCCACAATCAAGCGGCCGGGGTCACGCACCACATAATAATTTCCCACATGATCAATATTTCGGCGTATCGCAGAAATCAGACGGTTAATGAAAATATACTTGTTGTTTCCACGCATTGCAATCTCACCATATTTTACAATCAAAACTTTCTCAGCCATCACTACCACCTATCTATTATACTTGCGCAAAAACGGCACTTGCTCCTGCAAAGCCTTCACGCACTCCTCGACTTCTTCCATCGTGTTATAAGGGCAAAAACTAAAGCGCACCGCACCCTCAATTTCGCTAAAAGGCAATCCCATTGCCGTCAACACCAGACTCCCGATTTTCTTCCTGCTATCGCATGCCGAACCGGCCGAAACAAAAATCCCCTTGCTCTCCAATGCATGCAGCAATACCTCACTTCTCAATCCTTTAAACGTAACATTTAAGACATATGGACTGCCTTCATTGATGCCGCCATTGATTTGCGTGTCGGGCATCTCCAAGATTGCTTTTGCCATCGCTTCCTTCAGCCGCTGTATATGAACAATACTATCATTCATATGGCGAAGTGCAATATCCGCCGCAACTCCCATCGCCGCAACGCCCGCACCATTTTCCGTTCCTGCCCGCTGACCTTTTTGCTGACCACCGCCGAGAATCAATGGACGCACCTTTGTTCCTTTTCTCATATATAGCATACCAACACCTTTGGGTCCATGAATCTTGTGCCCACTCATGGTCAGTAAGTCAATCTTCATCTTCTCCACGTCAATCGGATACTTGCCAAATGCCTGCACCGCATCAACGTGGAACAACGTCTTTGCATTCTTCTCCTTGATCAGCCTTCCGATGGACACTGCATCTTGAGTAACGCCCGTTTCATTGTTTACCAAAATCACACTGACCAAAATCGTGTCCGCGCGAATCGCTTCTGCCAACGCATCCAAAGAAATATGCCCCTCCTTGTCCACATCAAGCCAAGTGATTGCAGCCAATCCTTCATCCTCCAACGCCTTTAATGCATTTCGCACAGCGGGATGCTCAATCTGCGTCGTAATCATATGCTTCCCTTGTCTGCGGTATCCGGCTGCACTACCGTAAATTGCCCAGTTATCGCCCTCCGTGCCGCCGCTGGTGAAGTAAATTTCATCTTCCCTGGCATGAATTCCTCTTGCCATAATCTGCGCTGCATTTCGAATTTCCTTCTCTGCCTCCAGCCCCATAACACTGACCGTTGCAGGATTTCCGAACTGCTCACAGAGCATATATGTCATTTTCTCGGCAACCTCCGGCAATGCCCTTGTTGTCGCCGCATTATCAAAATAAATCATGCTGCCCCTCCTTAGCCCAACTCATGAAGCAATATCGCAATCGTCGTCATACCCGCCGTTTCCGTCCGCAAAATCCGCTTACCCAACGTCACCGGCAAGACCTCGCTATCCAACGCGAGATGAATTTCCTTTTCGGAAAAACCACCCTCCGGACCAATAAATATACCAATACTTTCGCCATGAAATCCCTCTGCAAACGCCTTCAATCCCCGTTCACACTCTTTTTCATAAGGAATAACGGCTCCATCCAAGCCTTTCGCTTCTTGCAGCGCCTCCATAAAGTTAAGCACGCTCTCTCCGATTTCAGGAATCTTACCCCGTCCGCTTTGCTTCGCCGCCGCTTCAGCGATTTTCTGCCACCGCTCAATCTTTTTTTCTTCTTTTTTGTCCAATTTCACGATACTGCGCTCTGTGGATACAGCCACAATTCTCTCCACACCAAGCTCCACGCATTTTTGAATAATAAACTCCATTTTGTCGGCTTTGGGCAAACCCTGATAGAGCGTGATTTTCCTTCGGGGCTCTGCCTCGCAAAGCGTCTTCGTCCGAATATGTACCGCAACCAATTCCTCCAGGGCAGAAATCGAACAATGGTAATCACTCCCCTCGCCGTCACAAACAGTCAATTCATCGCCTATTTTTCCACGCAAAACTGTTTTCACATGCTTGCTGTCCTCTTTGGATAACAAAATGCAGTTCTCCTGTATGTGCTTCTTTTCTACAAAAAATTTTGGCATACCTTATCCCTCATACCTCGATGCTATGGCTACCCAGCCTTTTTTCTCCTTGATATCCAACACCGTAAATCTCCTGTCCTTCAATGCCGAAAGCACGTCCTCTTTTCGCTCGGAAATAATTCCGCTGCAAATAAAGATACCGCGTTCTCTCAAGTAATTGTCCACTTGATTCGTCAATGCAATAACCACATCTGCGATAATATTCGCTACGACCACATCATAGCGATTGCCGCTATACTTTTCGTGCAGAACCCTATCCTCCAAGATATTTCCCGCGCACACATGATATGTATCTCTGGAAATATGATTCCTGTCGCTGTTTTCATAAGCAATGTCCGTCGCATTCGGGTCAATATCCACAGCATCCGCTTCTTTCGCACCCAACAGCAACGCACCCACTGACAAAATGCCGCTTCCGCACCCAATGTCCAGAACCAAATCATCTGTTTTCACAAACTCTTCAATCAATTCCAAACAAAGCTGCGTGGTCTCGTGACTTCCTGTCCCAAACACATGCCCAGGATCAATTTGCAGCACGATCTTGTCTGACGGCGCATCCAACGCCTCCCAAGAGGGTCTTATGATGATTTTCTTTCCGACCGGAAAAGGCTTAAAATACTTTTTCCAGTTGTTCGCCCAATCTTCTTCCTCTACATTCTTCATCGTAATAGAAAGCGCTCCCAAATCCAACTCCACTTCATTTCGCTTAGTGGCCGCGACCGCGTTTTCGATTTGGCTCAGCTGTTCCCTGCCGTTTAGATTTTCAGGCACAAAACAAGTAATACCCATCGTCGACGCTTTTTTCTCCTCCACCAATTCATCCGCAACGTAGTCCCAGTCTCGGTTGGGGTCATCCAAAAACGCCTGAAAATCCATTTCGTCATGAATCATCAATCCCGTCAAACCACATTGATACAGTGCGCCGGGAAGAACTTCCAATCCTGCTTTTGACGTTTCGATAAATATCTCTATCCATTCCATGGCTCTTTCTCCTTTTTTGCGATACTGCTGCACACTCTCCCGAAAAAATAAATCTTACACTCTCGGGACAACACACAGCCATACTCATTCATAATAAGAAAACCCGAAAAACCATACTCAATAGCACGTAGCCTTCAATCAAGTTTTTCGGAATTTTCTTTCTACTTCCATCAAATCTTTCCTTCTGCAACAAGTCTTTCAACCTCGTAATAACTCTCCGGTGTACCAATATCATAACACTCACCCGTGAACGGATACGCGTACACCGCCTGCCTTTTGCATAGCCACACAGGAAAATTCCCCGGGGCGTCCGGAGAATTGCCTTCTTCCAGATACTCCTTGAATAACGGCAAAGTCTCTTTTTTATAAAAATACGCCGCATATACGGCCAAATCCGACTTCGGCACCTGCGGTTTTTCCTCAATTTCAATCACCCGATGATCTTCATCCACTTGCGCAACAGCAAACTGCTTCAATGCCTCTTTATCAGCACAAATCTTGGCACAAACACAATCTCCGCCTTTTTCAACGAAAAAGTCCATATAAGCCTCTAACGAATAGGTGAAATAATTGTCTCCTGCAATAACCATCAAATCATCTTGAATATTCGCTTCTTCCAACACAAAATACAGATCGCCGATGGCACCCCGTTTGTTCTCGTCACTGTCTGTTCCATCATCTAAAATGGTAATCGGCAAGGAGGTATCCACGTTCTTTGACCACTCTATAAATTGCTGTGCAAAACGGCTATTCGTTACGACGAAAACTTCATCAATCTCCTTCACCGTCTCTATCTTATCCAAAATATAGTCAATCATCGGACGGTTATTGATTGGCAATAGTGCTTTTGCCCGATCTTTTGTCAAGGGATACAACCTTGTTGCATATCCTGCTGCTAAAATGATTGCCTTCACGACGATCCCTCCATATCTTCTAAAAATAAATCATCATAAATTTGCTGCAACACCTTTGGCAAAGGCGCGGTAAACGTTTTCCCTTTCAAATACGCCAGCGCCGTCTCCCCATCATTCCAAACAACTTTGTATGCATGGAGAAACTGATTCCCCAGCCCATACCTCTGCCTGAATCTCGAATTCAATGCTTCATCAGCATACTTTCGGTCTCCCGCAACCGGGTGTCCAATCGATTGCATATGNACNCGAATTTGGTGGGTCTTGCCTGTGATCAGTGTAACNTCCAGCAATGTCACACCTTTTTTGTACGCCAATGGACGATATCTTGTCAGGGAATTCTCCGCCTCCGCTCCGGCGGATACACGTACTTGATTTCTGCCTTTATCCTTTTTCAAAGAACCCGAAATCTCTCCTGCCCCGCGTACTTCGCCCTTGACCAGCACATAATAATACTTATCAATATGGCGGTTGCGAATCGCTTCGTTCACCGCCTGAACCGCTCTTAAGGTTTTGCCTATCAAAACAATCCCGCTGGTATTTCTATCCAGACGGTTGCATGTGGCGGGCGTAAAAGAAGATTGTGCCGATGGTTCGTACTGCCCTTTTTCGTGAAGATAATACAACACTTGATCAATCAACGTGTCTCTGTCACTATCTTTTTCAGGATGTGTCAGCACACCGGCCGGCTTCACCACAACAAGCAAATCGTCATCTTCGTAAGCAATACCAAAATGGCGCTCGGCAACAGAAAGCGTCTTCTCTTCCATGAAAGAAGCAAGCGTCTCATCAGAAAGATAGAGTTGAAGGGAATCACCGCTCTTCAGCATTTCATGCCCCTCCGCTCTTGCAGCATTATATTTAATTCGTTTTTTTCTCAGCATCTTATAGATAAAACTTTTGGACGCCTTATTCATATACTTCAGCAAAAATTTATCCAACCGCTGGTTTTCTTCCTGCTGGGTGATTTTGATTTCTTTCACCTTTTTTTCTCCTTTAGCTATGAATCCAGGCCAAATATGCACTTATAAATGAATCAATTTCACCATCCATAACCGCATTCACATTTCCGCTCTCTTCACTCGTACGATGGTCCTTCACCAATGTATACGGCATAAACACATAAGAACGAATCTGGCTTCCCCAGCCGATTTCTTTGACATCGCCGCGGATTTCAGCGAGCTTTTGCATCTGCTCCTCAATCTTTAGCGCAAGCAATTTACTCTTCAGCATTTTGAAAGCACGCTCCTTATTGCTAAACTGGCTGCGCTCATCCTGGCACTGTACTACAACACCCGAAGGAAAGTGCGTGATACGAATTGCCGAGGATGTTTTGTTAATATGCTGACCGCCCGCGCCGCTGGCACGGTACGTGTCGATACGAATATCGTCGGCTTTTACTTCGATTTCATTGTCATTCTCAATCTCCGGCATAACGTCACAAGAAGCAAACGATGTATGCCGCCGGCCTGAACTGTCAAAAGGTGACACCCGTACCAAACGGTGAATCCCTTTCTCGCTCTTTAGATATCCGTATGCATTCTCGCCGTTCACCTGTACCGTCACACTCTTAATACCCGCTTCATCTCCATCAAGCATATCCAGAACTTCGATACTATATCCTGCCTTCGTTGCCCATCGGCTGTACATACGAAAGAGCATATTCGTCCAATCACAAGCTTCCGTTCCACCCGTGCCCGCGTGCAAAGTCACAATTGCATTATTTCGGTCATACTCACCATCAAGCATCGTCGAAACATGTAACTCTTCATACTCTTCACGGAAATCAGTGCTCATTTGTTTCACTTCTTCATACACACTATCATCCTGCTCTTCGATACCCATCTCAATCAAAGTCAAAATATCGTCGTAGGCTGATGACAAATTCTCAAATCTCTCTACTTTTGTTTTCAACGCCTTTAGCTGCTGAAGTGTTTTTTGACTTCTCTCCAAATCACTCCAAAATTCAGGGTCAGCCGAAAGCTCTTCTAACTCGGTTATCTTCTCCTTTGCGCCAGCGACGTCAAAGTGAAGCCCCCATTTCCTCTAATTTTTCGTCGTAAGCAGAAAGCCCAAGACGGATCTGTTCCAATTCGAACATACAAAATCAACTCCTTTAAAATTAAAATATTCAAAAACCGATTGAAAACTCGAGGCATAGCCCATTATGAAATCATAACCCATGCAAAACACAGCTTCGAATGAATTCCTGCTCCATCCTTTAGGCGTGCCCGCAGGGACATTGCCTCCATATTTTCTTGCAATCTTGAGGAAAAACCTCAAGTCTGCCTCCGTTTATGCTCGCTCAAACATAATAAAATTTCCAGAAAACGAAACCTCCATATCGGCCGCCGTCACCCACCAAGCCGCTTTGCTATATTCATCAAAACAAGAGGGATGATGGGTTAAAATAGCCTCCACTTCGCCTTTTTCATTCTCCTCAAAGCCATAAGCAACAACCAGATGTCCGCCCTTTGGACGGATATTTCCATCTGCGTCCGGTTTGCCGCCTTCGTATCTTGGCGTAACAGACAAAATACACGGACAATCCTTTCGCAGCGCCCCAACCACATCTGCAATGGCTTTTTCGCGGTATGCCACCCCTCGAATGCCATACGTTGCCGCCATATCCGCAAGCCCTTGATGAATCCAACCAACACCCGGCTTATACGCCTCAGCCGCAACGCCCCTGTAAATCATCACGCCTTGGCAACCGCACGTTTGCGACGGATAAAAACCATCCACAATCATGCGCAAAGACGCAATCCCACAACCTCGCTGTTCCCAGCTCTTTGCATCTTCGAAATCCGTAAATCCCTCTGCCTCCCAGATATCTTCTTTCACTCCCTGCGTATAAAACGGAATTGGAAACGCTACAACTTTGCGCATACTCGCGCCCCTTTCTTACCTTTTCAAAACTAAGTTCATTACAGGCGGAAGGAAGAACCGAAATTTTTGTTCTCCCGCTTCTTCCTTAACCATTTCTCTGTTTTTATTATTTCCCACAGCATTGTTTATATTTCTTCCCACTGCCACAAGGGCAAGGGTCATTTCGTCCTACTTTCGCTTCTGCACGCTTCTTCGGTTGCTTCAGAGCAGAATCGTCTTTATTTGTGAACATCGCTCTGGGTGCATCTTCACGCTTGGGCTCATCCATCTGAATGCGAATGCGGTACAATATCCGAACCGTCTCTTCTTGTATATTATTGCTCATCTCTTCGAACATATCGTAAGAGGCAAACTTATACTCTGTCAGTGGGTCTCTTTGAGCATAAGCATGCAGCCCGATTCCTTGACGCATTTGATCCATATCGTCAATATGATCCATCCACTTCTGGTCAATCACACGCAGCATAATCACACGTTCCAGTTCGCGCATGCGCTCCTCATCACCAATTTCTTTTTCCTTCGCTTCATACAAGCGCTCGCCCATCTTCTGGAGATTTTCCTTCATCTTCTCCTTCGTCATCTGGCTAAGGCTTTCTTCTTGAATCGAAATTCGTCCCACCGGAATGGTTCTTGAGAAATGCTCGCCAAATCCAGTCATATCCCATTCTTCCGGCAACTGCTCATCATTGATGTACAAATCCATACTGCGTTCAACAATCTGATGAATCATGTTGATGATACTCTCTCTTAAATTCTCGCCCTCCAACACACGGCGGCGCTCCGTATAAATAATCTCACGCTGTTCATTCATTACCTGATCAAAGTCAAGCAAATGCTTACGAACAGCGAAATGATTCCCCTCTACCTTCTTTTGAGCATTTTCAATTGCTTTTGAAAGCATACCTGCTTCAATCGGTTCATCCTCGCCCATACCCATGGCGTCGACCACTTTCATCGTCTTCTCCGAACCGAACAAACGCATCAGCTCATCTTCCAAAGAAATATAGAAACGAGACTCACCCGGATCACCCTGACGTCCCGCACGGCCACGCAACTGATTATCAATACGTCTGGATTCGTGGCGCTCTGTACCGATGATTTTCAAACCACCAATCTCCGCAACACCTTCGCCCAGTTTAATATCCGTACCACGGCCTGCCATGTTTGTCGCAATGGTCACAGCACCCATTTGGCCTGCGTCCGCAACAATTTCCGCTTCTTGCGCATGGTATTTGGCATTCAGCACTTGATGCTTCACACCTTCTTTTTTCAAAAGTTTACCCAATTCCTCGGATTTCTCAATCGTAATCGTACCAACCAATACCGGCTGACCCTTTGCATGAGCCTCTATGATATCCCGCACCACCGCACGGAGTTTCCCCGCTTCCGTACGATATACCAAGTCTTGCAAATCTTGTCTGGAAATGGCTTTATTTGTGGGAATTTCCACAACATCCATACCATAGATATTACGGAATTCATCTTCCTCTGTCTTTGCCGTTCCTGTCATACCCGCTTTCTTCGTATACTTATTGAAATAATTCTGGAATGTAATCGTTGCAAGCGTTTTGCTCTCACGGCGTACTTTCACATTTTCCTTCGCTTCAATCGCTTGGTGCAAACCGTCAGAATATCTTCGTCCCGGCATCATACGCCCTGTGAACTCATCAACAATAACAATCTCTTCGTCATGAACCACATAATCCTGGTCACGGTACATGTTGTAGTTTGCTTTTAAGCCATTGTTTATATGATGCTGTAACTCTAAGTTCTCAGGATCGGACAAGTTCTCGACACCGAAGTAGCGTTCTGCCTTGGCAATACCTTCTTGTGTCAAAACAACAGATTTCGCCTTCTCGTCTATAACAAAGTCGCCTTCTTCTTGCAAATCCTCACGAAGCAATGCATTCATTGCCTCTGTCTCATTGAGAATACGCCCTTTCTTCAATTGCTTTACGAACAAATCCGCAACACGGTATAAATCTGTCGATTTGGAACCGCTTCCGGAAATAATCAACGGCGTTCTCGCCTCATCGATTAAGACCGAGTCAACCTCGTCGATGATGGCAAAGTACAATTCGCGTTGAACCATGTTCTCTTTTCTTACCACCATGTTATCACGAAGGTAGTCAAAACCAAATTCATTGTTTGTACCGTAAGTGATATCGCAGGCATAGGCCTCGCGTCTTTCGTCATTGTCCATACTGTTTAAAATACAGCCAACCGTCAACCCAAGGAAACGGAATACCTCGCCCATCCATTCTGAATCTCGCTTTGCCAAGTAATCATTTACCGTAATAATATGAACGCCCTTGCCTTCCAGCGCATTCAAATAGGCAGACAGCGTCGCCACGAGCGTTTTTCCTTCACCTGTTTTCATCTCGGCAATTCTGCCTTGATGCATGATAATACCACCCATCAACTGGACAGAGAAATGTCTCATGTTCAAAACATGAGGGCGGGATGCCGCTTCACGAACAACCGCATATGCTTCAGGCAAAATATCATTCAGCTCTTCCCCTTGCTGCAACCGTTCTCTAAATTCTTGCGTTTTTCCCCTCAACTCTTCATCTGCTAAATTTTCATATTGGGGCGCAAGATCTTCGATTTTTTTCACAATCGGCACAACTTTTTTAATTTCCTTCGCGCTATAATCCCCAAATATTTTGTCTAAAAAACCCATTTGGTTCACCTCATTCTTTTTTTCTGCCCCCTCAAATTGAAAAATGGGCAGACGATTACATTCTTATAGTGTATCAGAATACACGCTCTGTATCAAGAAAAAATTCCCTTTCCGCAAAGGGTTTTAACAAACTTGTCCTATTTCTTCGCTTCACTAATTTTCGGAAATTCCTTCCTCCGCAATCTTGCGTTTTGTGTCTAAAACCGCAAGCATACGCAATGCCTCCATTTTGGTGCCGGCCGCCTGCGCTTCTTTCACACCGTATGTTTGATTCAATTCGTACTCCAACGGCAACCAACTGTCAATAGGCGCCTCATTATGCTGAATTACTGCCTCCAGCTTATCCAGAGACTTGTATATTCTTGCTTCCGCCGTCTCCAACGCAAGCATTTCTTCAAACAGCGCCTTAAAACGACCCCTCTGGGGATTTGGCAATGTATCCACCCATTGGAACAGCATATCATCTTCATGCTGAGCATCCTCCTTCGTCTTCAAAAACGACGGAATATCCCCTGTAATCGCTTCGCCCAAATCGTGCAGGATACACATGCGGATAATTTTATCAAAGTCTGCGCCTTGTATTTCGTCCTCAAGCAACATCGCCATCAGCGAAACGCGCCAGCTATGCTCTGCTACGCTTTCAGGACGGCCCGTACTTGTAACTGAATGTCTCGTATTATTTTTTAAATTTTCTGCTTTATGAAGAAAATCCATCATTTCCCTCTCGGTCATCCCGGCCACACCCTCGCTCTTTCATTATGATAAATTCCATGTAATATCATACCATAGTCCCCAATGAATTGCGAGAGGAAGTGCCATCAAGCTCGTTTTAACCCCCATGAAAACAGGACTCTCCTTCCTTCGTTCTCCAAGAAGCAGTACCCGGTTTTCATCCGGCAAGTCAAACATTTCTCCCCACAGGTTACCCATTTTTCCCCAAAAAGAATCACGCTCTCCTCGGAACATCCCTTGCGCCGTCTCACCGCCTCTGCTATCAATTCATTCAGCATAGAAAAAGCATAGGCTCCCGCCTATGCTTTCAGTTATTGAAAATCAAAATCGCCGCTTTTTCTTCCTGCTTCATACAAAACGATTATGCTTCATCCATTTTTTAATATTCCGGTTCAATCAATCCGTAAGAACCGCCCTTTCTTTTATAGACCACATTCACCTCATCTGTTTCCGCGTTACGAAATACAAAAAAATTATGTCCAATTAACTCCATTTCCATAACTGCTTCTTCCGCATCCATGGGTTTTACTTCAAAGTGTTTGATCTTCTCTATTTTGTATAAAGGTTCCTCGTCCAGATTTTCTTCCGGAATTAAAATAGACTGGTATTCTATCATATGCATATCCGCATTTTGACGGGCGCGGGTGCGCATACGTTTTTTGTACTGCACAACCTGCCTCTCCAAAACATCCACCGCTTTGTCTATTGCCGCCATCATATCTGAATCCTGCACCTCTGCACGAATCAACCGCTTATTCATCGGTATCGTCACCTCAACCGTAGATACCAACTTCTCCAGACTCAACGTAATCGTCGCCGCCGCATCCTCAGGAAACAGTTTCTGAATTCGATCCATTTTGCGTTCAACACTTTCTTTTGTCTTTTCCCAAACATCAATATTCTTACCGATAATTGTATAACGCATAAAAACATCTCCTTTCAAAATCTGATACTTGTCAAATTCCTTTTGCCGCTATCTTGCCGCCATGACAGCCGCCATAACATAAGAAGAATTCCCTTCTATACTCTATTTAATTCGCTATGAAACAAAAAAAACCTCCTTTTTTCATAATTTTTGTGCTTTTGTACAAACTTTACCACAAACATCTTCTTTCTTGTGCCAAAAAAATTTCGTCAGAAAGTTGAATACTAGTTTACAGAAAGTACTTTATCGTTTTTGTGAAAAATATGCATGTCTTGAAACGGCTGATTTTGCAAGGTTTTGCATTTTTGACATTTTCTTTCGAAAACGAACAACTTTGTGTGTTTTTTGAGTTTTCAGGCTGTGGATAATGTGAATAACTTTGTGTATAACTTGAAAAATAGGGTTTTTATTGTGGAAAAACTAGCCCTCTGTGTCCACTATTTTTCAAATTCTTCAATCAGGCAAAACGCCAGTCTGTTTACATAAAATATTTCGTCTTCGTCGTTCTCTCGCAGACACAACTGTATTTTTCCACCACTGGTACACATATATGTACAAAACACAGTTTCCTTCCTCTTTTCCACCCATCTCCGTAATAAAAAATGAACAATAGAACATCTGCTGAATCGATTTTTTTGTATTTATTCGCATGCATTCTTCTCAATAAAAAAATGCCACTCCGCTCCGCGAATCACGGTAAGAACATACATCCTCCTGATTACGCGCCTTGAATGACATTTTCGTTATTATATTATTTCGTTTAGCGCCTTTTGATATACCGCTTTGGTATCCTCATCAAAGCAAACCATAATCACTTGTTCTATCTGCGTGTCCTGTGCCAAAAACGCACAAATCTCGCGAACGGCAATCTTCGCCGCTTGATCTACAGGAAAGCAATAAACCCCCGTGCTAATCGATGGAAATGCAATAGACTTGATACCGTTTTCTTTGGCCAACGCCAAGCAATTGCGATAACAATTTGCCAATAACACTTCTTCTCCCCATTTTCCGCCTCGCCAAATCGGCCCCGGCGTATGAATGACAAATTTCGCCTTCAGTTTATATCCCTTCGTCATTTTCGCTTCGCCGGTCTCACAACCGCCCAGCGTTTCGCATTCCGTCAACAGTTCCTGCCCGGCGGCACGATGGATAGCGCCATCAACGCCGCCACCGCCCAATAAGGATGTATTGGCAGCATTTACAATCACGTCCGTCTTTGCTTTTACAATATCGCCTTTGATAATTGAAAATCGGTTCATATCCAACCCCCCTTAATTGGGAATAGCAATTCCTCTATATTTATTATATTAGCTTTTTTTAAGGGGTTCGTAAAGGCTTTTTCCAAAAAACTTTTTTATCATCGAATGCAGAATTCCAAAAATACAATTCAAAAATGAAATTCCGTCAACCAAACGCAGATATTACTCAAAAAATCGGATACTATCAAACATCGCCAGAAAATGGCGTCTCCCAATTCATATCCACACAACCACCTCTGAAATTGTGCTCTCCGGCATCGTTCTTTTTATATCACTCGCCTTTGAGTACCTCTTGGGGGTTCACTGTTTTTCCATCTCTCTCAATGGCAAAATCCAAATGCGAACCCAAGGCCGCACCATATCTGCTTGGATTTGCAACAACGCCGATGACTTGACCTTTTGTCACAACATCGCCGACCTTCACGGGAATTTCGCCGTTTAGCTGACTGTATGTAGTCAGCCATCCGCCTTCATGCTTCAAAACGATTGCGTAGCCAGATTTCACATCTTCCATAATTTCTTCTACCGTACCATCTGCTGCGGCACAAACTTTCGTACCCGTGTCTGCCGAAAAACAGATACTGCTGTTGGTGCGGTATTGCTCCAATGTCGGATCAAAAATGGCAGAATCTACACTATATGCCAATACAATTTCTCCTTGTACGGGATAAGAAAATACCGGCTGGATTGCCTCTTGCGCATGCGCAGCCGGTTCTGCATTCGTTTGCACATCCGGCTCTTCCTTCTCCTGCTTTGTCTGCGTTTCTTCAATTGTCGGTGTCTGGGCAAGCGTCACCGGCCTCGCCACGCTCTCTTGCGGAAATTCATATCCATACTCCGCCG
>JGI994J12354_10000774_pt1 | contig 32182 bp, 26 predicted proteins | sample IntmicLarv3ML3BL_FD_12354 | JGI IMG/M metagenome (IMG submission 12354) | reverse complement strand
TTTTCTGACAGTACATAATAGTAGTCCTTCAGTATACCCAAGCAAAAGGAATCAATAGTCGAGATCTCTGCCGTTGGAAGTAGTGATAATTGTTTTCTCAAGTACTGCTTTTTAGTGTCGTTCTCTTCTTTATCAACCGCATTCTGCAATTCTTTACTCAAGCGTTTTTTCATTTCTTCAGCAGCAGCGGTTGTAAAGGTCATAGCTAGTACATTGTCGACCGGTATTTCATCTTCAATAATGCGTTTTAAAAGGCGATGAACTAAAACAGTAGTCTTTCCTGAACCAGCAGATGCAGATACAGTAATATTTTGATTAGTAGTGTTAATTGCTTCTAATTGCTCCTTACTCCACTTCATTAGTTTCATCTCCTTCCCTATTAGAATTTGAGATAGTTTTTTGTTGGTAGCCATCATTTAAACTAGAAAAAGCATTCGCATTTCCATTTTCAACATCGATTATACCTTCGCTAATATTACTCGAAATATTACTATATATTTTGTACAACTGCTCTTTAAGCTCAGGCCAATTCTTAGGTTTTTTCGCTAACTTACCGAAGAACTTGCGTTGTTGTAGCGCTTCATTATCAATACTTTCCATTGTCCAACCAGCAGGATTACTATTGGTGTAATAGAAGGATTCAAGCATCCGATTAGTAACTGGTAAATAACCTAACTCTTTATCAAGTTGATAATATGCAGGTTTGATGTTATTTAGCCTTAGTGGTAAATAGTAAACACCAAAGGGATGTTTTTTTAGTTGGTTTTCAATAATCAAGGCATAAGTTAGTAGTTGAAGTTGTAAACCTTGATTGAAATCTTTCTCCTTAAGTTCTTGGGTAGAACTCTTATAATCAATGATTCTAAAAAACTCATTGTAGGTATCGATCCTATCAACGAAACCAGTTAAGTTAATTGGATAAGGTTTTACCTCAAGTTGCTGATAGATTCTTGATTCAAATGAATGAGGCTTGAATAAACCCTCCATAATCATTTCATTAACATCAATTAGTTTCTGCAGAATATTATTAAGCATTTGTTTTTGAAGTAGGGCAATTCTTGCTTTCTGTTTAGGAAATAATCTTTCTATCTGTTGAAACTCCATACTTAACAATTCGCGGACAGTTTCTTCGTTCACTTCTAATTTACTCTCAACGATTTTTTTAACAACCGTATGTTGAATAGTGCCAAATACAGCGGCATTTATTTCAAACAGTTCAGATGTATAAATCCCACAGCCTCTTTGCAGAAAATATGCATAAGGTTTGGTTTGGTATAATTCAAGAGAAGAAACAGAGCCATTTATTACACCTTGTTTGGTAAATAACTGATATGCAATGTCTTTGTCAAGATAATGGTCCGTTTTAGTATACTTTTCAACTTGTAATAATGGCCACGCAATTGGTTGATGAGAATATCTTTTCTCAATTTCTATAGACAATTCCTGTTTTCTACCTTCAAGATCGCCATAACTGTATGAAAAAATAATTTCGCTAGAAATATAATATAGAATATCCATCTGCTCAAAGTAAAAATTAATCCTTTCCTCTAAACGTGGATAATTACTTACTTTACTTAAGTATGTTTCAGAAATAATGCCACTATTTCTAGGTGGGTTTGGAAAAATGGTTTGGGTTAATCCACAGATAATAGTCAGTTTTTTTTCAAAATTCAACCTATTTACAGTTGTTACTAACAAAGCACCCTTAGTACTAGTTAAAGGCTTCGAGATTTCCTGAATGTGATAAATAATCGTTTCCATATCCACATCATAGTTTAGCAACAATTCCAATTTCAGTTTTGCTTTAGTCAACGCTTTTGCTTCTTCTATACTAGTGCTGATTAATTTATCTTGTCGTAAATGGTTAAAGGCCGTAGCAATTTTCGTCTTTTTATCGATGTTTGATAGTAGTATTTCCAATAATTCACAAACTATTTGACGCTGTTTCTCGGCCTCATTTTCCAAAACTAATAAGTTTTCCCTTTGGCTTTTATCCAGTAAAGGCATCTCTAGTTTTTCAACATGGTCAAAAGAGTTAAGACAAGCAATAGGGTCTAAATCAAAATAATCTATGTATTTAGTTAAATGAGCGGAAGTGAAATTCCAACCATGATGAGAAATTAGTAAAACTAGATTTGTTGAAGTAGGGTTGTTAATGAATTCAAGAAACGTGACTAATTTCTGGATAATAATCGCATTAACACTAAAACATGATAAGTCTGCAGGAATACCATAGCGGCTAAGTATTTGCTTAAACAACTGAGCATCTTCTTTTTGGGTTAGTACTACTTGAACTTCATCTAGAGACAAGTTTTCATCAATAAGGTATTGTGCAACACATTCATATTCTTGACGTTTATTTTGAGCTTTATAGAGTTTGTAGTTTGGTTTATCAACAAGTGGCAAATCAATCAAACGTATATTGTCTTTTTTCCAATTATCTACAAGCGATTTATAAAAGATAGATGGATAGAAGTGGTTAACTACTTGTAAACTTGCTACATCTGCATTTTTGAGGTTATCAATTTGCGCATGAACTAACAAAGGAATATCCACAATCAAACTAAGTATTTCTTTCAATTCTCTTTCAATAACTGTTTGGGTAGGAAGTGTTTCAAGTTCTATCTCATAACGTGCCATTTCCTTAAGAAAGTTATGAAGTTCTTTCACAAAGGAAGGATATTTTATCATCTCCTGTAGCAACTTAAATTTATCCTTATTGTTCTTTATGGTCTGGGAAATTAGGATTAGTTCTTCTGGTTCCTCAGGTAATAGTTCTGTATCCTTGCGTGAAAAGACTTCCCAACTTTCTAGGAAGACACCAAAAATCCCGTTACCGCCAGCGCTATCTAAAATTCTCTGAAAGAGATAAGAATGCAAATGTGCAGGCGCAATTATCTGACTCTTGTTAGCAAATTTATCTTCCATTTTCCCCTTCCTTTCTTACTAGTCTTATTATAATATGAATATTTAGCAAAAAATAGCAAAGAATGTTAGTTAACAATTATAGTATTTTTCACAAAGTGTAGTATAATGGTTATTGAGTGAAGGGATATAATCTAGTAATCATCATTAAGGAGGATAACCATGGCTATGAATGAGCTATTCTCCGCTTATCTTGAAAAGGAAAGCGAGAAACTATCCCTACAGTACGACTTTCATGGAACTATTGAAGAATACTTATTAACTTATGATAGCGAGAATGAAGTAGTAACCAAATTATTGCGAGATCTTGAAGAAACAAATAGTAAACTGTTTATCTGTAAAAACTTTATGTTTGGGGTTTCGCAGAATGTCACAAATCAAATAATTCATTACAAGGATATCTTTAAGTTATCAGCTCCTGCAATTTGTTGCCCCTATGTAATCTATGGCAAGCAAAATGATGATGAAAAAGAATTTCTGATTATTCTTGTTACGGATAAAGATGATGGTTATTTATATGCCAAAGGAATCTACTACTGCTTAACCGAACCTAACGGTCTATTGGATGGGTTTAGGAATAATGCAGTGGCTCTTTATCTTGACAAAAATAATTATGATGAAGTTTTGAAATCTGTTTTCTCGTTTACGGCGGGACTAAAGAGTTTAGGGGCAATTCAAAGATATTATGATCGAAGGCATTTTGATACTGTTGATAATCTTCGTGATATTGCTGTTGCTGGAAGCAATCGTTTATTTGAAAAAACGAAAGAAGATTTATTACTGGCCGAAGATCGCAAGGAGATTATTAATGAAACTATTGCTAGTTGTTTTCTGCTGAAAAAATGTGTGTATGTTCAAATGATGATGAATAAAGGGCTATTAGAGGAACGCTTTGAAGGCAATATCAAACGACAAAGACAAGCAGCAAAGGACTACTCTGACAGCATTCCATTTATTTCTTTTAGTGAATTGTGGAGATATCAAAAAGTTGAAGAAAATGATGAAGTAGAAGAAAACTGAGCTTAACAAAGCTTAGTTTTTTTCTACAACTAGGTATTTGATATGACTACTTCAATTTCAATGGTGTCTAATAATTCGGGGATATACTTTCCATTGGTTAGGGCCATTATTTGTTCATCTAGGTTTACTGGGCATAAATACATAAAACAAACTTGCTCAGCATATTGTTTGTCCGTAATAGTGGCATTATTGGTTAAGAAGTATTCAATTTTACCAATTAAATCGTAACTAAATGTTAGTGAGTATAAGCAACGATTTTCAATTCGTACCATTGTAGCCAGCTTAAAGGTTTCGGCTACAGCGCCAGTATAAGCCCTAATAAGGCCACCGGTACCTAGTTTAATACCTCCAAAATACCTCACCACAATGGCGATTGTATCCTGTAATTCTAGCTTGCGAAGAGTCTGCAGAATTGGCATTCCTGCTGTTTGTGCGGGTTCCCCATTATCGCTGGAACGCTGAAGGTTGTTACCGATGATATAGCCATAACAATGATGGTTGGCGCTAGGGTGCTGTTTTTTTATTGCTGCCAAGTAATCCTTAGCTTGTTGCTCATCAAAAACTCGATTTAGATAACAAATAAAGCGAGACTTTTCTATTTCAATAGTATGTACTACTTCTTCTTTTAGGCGCATTTTTAATACCTCAGATATTATTATACCTTAAGTGATTTAAAGTTAGAAATGTTTGAAAGTATATAGTTAAACATTTTTGCTTAAATGAGAAGTTTATGATAATGTTATAACATGAAGTGAGAAGGAGTTTTATGATGAGTAAAAAAGTAAAAAAAAGAAAAGTCAAAAAAACTGGTCAATCAAAGATTTCAAATATATTAGCGAAATATATTTCAAAAATAAGTTTATTAGCGGTAATTATAGCTGGTGTGAGTTTTTATTTGGTTTTTAAGACTTTTCCAATGTTTCCACCAATGTGGGCAACTTATTTATTAATTGGTCTATTAGTAGTTATATTATTAGTTGGGTTTGTTTGTTTATGGCCGAAGATACATTATACAGGTAAGATTTTAACCATGGTTTTAAATTTTCTAATCTGTATATGCCTAGGAATTGGTTGTTGGTACTTGCCACATATCAGAGCGCAAATTGAAAAAGCTTTTGCTGAAGTTCCGATTGAAGGTGAAGCAGAGATTAATTTTTACGTACTAAAAAATGATTATACTCCTCCAACTGAAGATGGCGATTTAGCTGAGAATATTTCAGAGGATAATGAAGAGACAACAGAAAAAGTTTACAACATTGCCGATTACAAAGAGGCAACTTTCATCATTCAAGAAAGCACTGATGTAGAGAATCAAGAATATGCTATGTTGGTTTTAAAAAGAGAGATGATGGTTGATGAAGTAAAAACTTTTGTAGTTTCTAGTATTTTTGATGCTGTGGATGCACTAAAAGAAGGTAAGGGAGATGTTATGGTGCTAAATGTTTCCTATTTACCAATGATTGAAGATATAACAGGATATGAAGACTTTTCAAATTCTATTGATAAAGCTTATACGGTGTTTAAGAAATTACAAATAAGCACGTTGGCGGAAAGTGTTGATGTAACAACAAAACCATTCAATATAATGATTGTTGGTAACGATTCCTTTGGCAGCAAAGTAAACACAACAGGGCGTACCGATGTAAATATGGTGGCCTCAGTAAACCCGATTACTAAACAAATAACCTTTATAACTATTCCACGTGATGCCTATGTTCCTAATACCTGCTTGTATAAAAATGATGATAAATTAACCCATGTTGGTATTTATGGCATTAAGTGTACCGAGGAAACAATTGAGAATTATTTAGGCATTCAAATTAACTATTACGTTGTTATCAATTTCAGTTCACTAATCAAAATGGTTGATGCCTTAGGTGGTATTGATATTAATAATCCTTACAAGTTCTCTTCAAATAGGTTAAAGACTTGGAAAGGAACCTTCCAAAAAGGAGAAATTCACTTAAATGGTAAACAAGCATTAGTTTATTGTCGTGAAAGATATAATGTTACTGGTGGTGATTTTGGCCGAGCTGCTCACCAAACAATAGTAATAAAAGCAATGATTGAGAAAATGACTCAACCGGCCATAATTACTAGGGTTGATACGTTGCTAGAATCATTATCTGGAACGTTTAAAACAAATATTAGCATGGAAGAGATCTATGCTCTTGCTCAAATGCAATTGGATGATATGGCAGTTTGGAATATTGTTAATTATTCCCTAACTGGAAGTACAGGACAAGACGTTTGTGCTTCAATGGGTACTACAAGAAAATTCAGTGTTGTATATGTAAATAAGAAACAACTAGCTTTCGTTAAGAGAGTTATTAAGAGCGTTCAAAATGGTGAAATAATAACACAAGAAAAGTTGCCGTCATAGTATGAAATTTGATATTAAACTAATAATGACCGATTTAGATGGCACCTTACTTACGAATGACAAAAAAGTAACGGAAAGAACTAGAGCAGCAATAATAAAAGCCAGAGACAAAGGAATAATGTTTGGCATTGCCACAGGCAGAACTTTATTTGCGGTTGAACGGTTGATAATTGAATGGGGTATTGCGGATATTGTAGATATAATGATGGGCATGAATGGTGCTCAGCGCTGGGATTTTGTCAAGGATTACAAAGAAACAACTGATTATCTTGCTGGGGATTACATGATTGAGATTCTAGATAAAACGAAATTATTAGAAGCAGAGGGTGTTATTTATAAAGATGATACCCACGAACTGATTGTTGAAAGAGTTACTCCAGAAATAGAAATCTTGGGTAGAAACAATCATTACACCCCTAAAATAGCAAATCTTAGAGATTACTTACGAGGCAGAGAGTTTGAAAAACTAATACTGTGTTGCAAGCCCGATTATATGGACAGAGTTAAGGAGTTTTGTGCACCAATGGATTGTGAGAATTATCGCGGTTTCTGCACTGGAGAGATTTTGTATGAGTTCATGAACCCTATTGTGTCCAAAAGTTATGGTATTAGTAAAATTTGCGAACACTATGACTATGATATTCAAAAGGTATTAGTGTTTGGAGATAATAGCAATGATGTCGAAATGATAAAAGATGCAGGAGTAGGAGTTTGTATGATAAATGGGTCTGCTGATGCTAAAGCTGTTGCCAAGTGTATTACTGAGTACAGTAATGATGAAGATGGCTTAGCTAGGTTTATTGAAGATTATATTCTATAAAACAAAAATCTCTTGTCTTTTTAGGGATAATAGCCTATAGAGCGTAAATAGCATTAAGGGTGATAAGATGAAATGCTTAAGATGTGGAAATGAAGATCCACATTTTTTCTTTGGAGTTAATCAAAAGAAATACTGTCGCAAATGTGTTTCTTTTCGGCGCATCTACGTTGATGAAACCCCAACATCTACAATTGATAAAACAGAGGTCATTGATGCGAGTTACTATCTGCCATTTGCGTTGACACCTTATCAAAATGAGTTGTCAAAAAGGATTTTGGCCACAGTACTAGCGCATAAAAATGTACTTGCAAGAGCAGTATGTGGTGCGGGAAAGACTGAATTAGTATACGAAACCATTTCTTATTATCTAAAAGCAGGCAAAAAGGTATGCTTTGCAATTGCCAGAAGACAAGTAGTTCTAGAGTTGGCAAAAAGATTCGAAAAAGTGTTTACTTCGCTAAAAGTAATTGCGGTATGCGAAGGGTTTACCAAAGTGATAAACGGTGATTTAATTGTCTGCACTACTCATCAGTTATATCGCTATTATCATTTTTTCGACCTCTTAATATTAGACGAACCAGACGCATTTCCTTTTGCAGGAAACGAAGTTTTAATGAATATAGCTTGTAACAGTTGCAGAGGTGAAGTCATTTATTTAAGTGCTACTCCAGATGAATATTTATTACGACTAATTGAAAAAGGAGAATTGGTTCGCTTTGATTTACCGCTAAGGCCTTCAAACCTTCCTTTGCCGATACCAAAGATTTACTATTTACCTAGTTTATTAGTGTTTGTCTATTTGTGGCGATGGTTATCACAGAAAAAGAAACAAGGGCGACAAGGTTTAATCTTTGTACCTACTATTGCTTTGGCTAATAGAATAGTTTTTGTGATAAAACGATACTATAAAGCTGCCGGCATCACTTCTAAAACTAATGAAAAAGAGAAGATGATAGAAGAGTATCGGAGAAAGAAACTTCAGTTTTTAGTTTGTACAACGGTACTTGAAAGAGGCGTAACCTTTGAAGCTATTGATGTTTTGGTGTTACTGGCTCAACATCCAGTTTTTAATACATCAGCATTGATACAAATAGTTGGCAGAGTAGGAAGAGGAATCAAAGACACTTCCGGGGAGGCGACTTTATTATCAACCGGCAAAACCACCAGCATAAACCAGTGTATCGAATCAATCCATTTAGACAATCTACTTGCCTTTGGTGCCATAAAGAAATGAACTATGAGGCTGATTTAGTTTCGATGTTTGTTGTGAGTGATAATTTGTGTTATTGGTGTCGTAGGCAAATGAAGTATAAAAGAGTTCAATTTAAACTAGATGAGCTTGCGGTTGAAAGTTTTTGTGTTTATGAAGATATTACTAAAGAAATGTTAATTCAGTATAAGGAATTATTTGATGAAGCTCTTTACCCTCTGTTTTTTTATCCTATAAGAAAATATGTTATGAAGAAATATCGAGGATATGTAGTTGTAGGTATACCCTCCCATGAAAATAAGATTGAACAAAGGGGATTTAACCATTTGGAGCGAATGCTAGAAGTTATCAACTTACCCCAACAATCATTATTTATTAAGAAAAATTTAATAGAACAAAAACACTTGTCGTATACAAAAAGGCAAGAAAATAGCCAAAATCTATTGGAATTGATTGGTAAAGTTTCTAGTAAACCAATTTTACTAGTTGATGATGTATGTACTAGTGGCACTACTTTATTAGCGGCCTTTGAAAAGATTAAGGGACATAGCTATCCGATTAAAGCGCTTACCTTTTCGTATCATGGAAACCTTGTTAGGAAAAAGGTTGTACAATAACTATTTTTTTGAAATATAGGCTGTTAGGACTAGGAAAAAGAGTTTTTAAGTAGAATTAAAAATGTAGAAGGAGGCAGTTATAATGCAAGGAAGAGTTAAGTGGTTTAATCCTGAAAAAGGCTTTGGGTTCATCATTAGTAGTGAAGGTCAAGATGTTTTTGTCCATTACTCACAAATAAGAGTCGAAGGTTATAAAACTCTAGAAAACGAGCAATTAGTAGAGTTTGAAGTCTATAAGGCCGTAAGAGGGTTACAGGCGCATAATGTCGTAAAAATATAAATTGCATTAATGAAAAAAAGACTATATAATGAGTTAAAGACGATGTTGCTCGTTTAAGAAAGGTATAGGGTTTTATTAGAATGCAAGGTAAAGTAAAGAAGTTTAACAAAGAAAAAGGTTTTGGGTTCATCACTCTTGAAGATGGAAAAGATGTATTCTTCCATTATTCTCAATTAGTGATGGAGGGGTTTAAGACAGTTGACGAAGGCGAAGATGTTGAATTCGAAATTGTTGAAACAGATCGTGGGCCTCAAGCGCATAACGTTGTTAAATTGTAATTGTAAAGGCTAAAAGAAGGTTGAAAAAACAACCTTTTTTATATCTTCTTGTTGTTTGCTAATGTGTTATAATGTAAGACGTATTACAAGAGAGGATGATATTGTGGCAAATTTTATTGAAAAACTATTCAATGTTGATAAAAAAAGATTGGATGAAATAACTAAGCATGCGAATAGAGTAGATTCTTATGCTGAACAGATGAAAGAAAAGAGTAATGAAGAGTTACGAGCAAATACAGACAAGTTTAAGGAAAGATTAGCTAACGGAGAAACCTTAGAAGATATCATGCCTGAGGCTTTTGCGACAGTAAGAGAGATGGCTGTTAGAGTAATTGGCGAATATCCTTACTATGTTCAAGTACTTGGTGGAGTGGCTATGCACCAGGGTGATATTGCTGAAATGAAAACAGGGGAAGGTAAAACCTTAACTTCTATCATGCCAGTTTATTTGAATGCACTATCTGGTGAAGGTGTTCATGTAGTTACAGTAAATGAATATCTAGCAGAGCGTGACTCTGAGTGGATGGGTCAAATATATAAGGAATTAGGGCTAAGTGTGGGTTTAAACCTACGTCGTTTTACTCCAAGAGAAAAACGAGAGGCTTATAATAGAGATATCTTATATACGACAAATTCCGAACTAGGGTTCGACTATCTTCGGGATAATATGGTAACCAATGTTAACGATAGAGTAATGAGAGGACTAAACTACGCACTTGTGGATGAGGTTGACTCCATTTTAGTTGACGACTCGAGAACCCCATTAATTATTTCAGGTGGCGAAAAGCAGACTGCTAACTTATACTTAGCAGCTGATAGGTTTGCGAAAAAATGTAAGGAGTATATTCCTGAGCCAGGTGTAAATGAATCCTATGGTTCTAATCCTGAAAAAGATGGAGATTATGAAATTGATATCAAGAGCAAATCTGTTTCGTTAACAGAACAGGGTATTAAAAAGGCTGAACAAACATTTAATGTTAAGAATCTATTTGATGTTGACCATACTCAGTTAGTTCACCACCTTAATCAAGCGCTAAAAGCAAACTACACCATGGACAATAATGTTGAATACATGGTTAAGGATAATCAAGTAATGATCATTGACCAAAATACTGGTCGTTTAATGGAAGGAAGAGTTTTCTCTGATGGTTTACACCAAGCAATAGAAGCAAAAGAAGGTGTGAAAATCAAACAAGAAACTACCACATTAGCTACTATTACTTACCAGAACTTTTTCCGTCTTTATAAAAAGTTATCTGGTATGACTGGTACTGCGAAAACAGAAGAAGAGGAATTTTTATCTATCTATAATATGAGGGTCATAGTTATTCCTACCAATAAACCGATAGTCAGAATTGACCAACCAGATGCGATTTATGGTACCAAAAAAGCAAAGTTTGAGAGTTTAACTCAAGAAGTTCAAAGATGCTTAGAAGTTGGACAACCGGTATTAGTAGGTACTATTTCTGTAGAAACTTCAGAGTTTTTATCAAAGATGTTTAATCAAAGAAGAATTAAGCATGAAGTATTAAATGCTAAGAACCATGAAAGAGAAGCATTGATTATCCAAAAGGCAGGACAAAAAGGTTCTGTAACTATTGCGACTAACATGGCAGGTCGTGGAACTGACATTAAGTTAGGTGAAGGAGTTAGAGAACTAGGAGGTTTAGTTGTCCTTGGTTCAGAAAGACATGAAGCAAGACGTATTGACAATCAGTTACGTGGCCGCTCAGGTCGTCAAGGAGACCCAGGGCGTTCTCAATTCTATGTTTCATTAGAAGACGAACTAATGATTCGTTTCGGTGGCGAAAGACTAGCGGGAATGTTTAACCAATTGGGAGATATTCCAATTGAAAGTAAAGTTGTAAGTAGATCAATTGAGGCGGCTCAAAAAAGAGTTGAGGGCCATAACTTTGATATTCGTAAATCATTACTTGACTATGATGATGTATTACGTCAACAACGTGAAATAATGTATGAACAAAGAAATATCGTTCTAGATAATGATGATGTTCATGCGATTGTGCGTGATATGTTTGATAGGGAAGCAAAAGATATCGTTAGAATATATACTGATTTTAGCACTAAAAATGAAGCTGTTGATGAAGCTGGACTAGCTGATGCTTTACAAAAGATGGGTCTATTAGAAACAGAAGTAGCTGCTAATGATTTCTCCAACCGTTCAATTGATGAAATAGAGAGAGTAGTTACTGAAAAGCTGTGGACTAATTATGATGAAAAAGTCGTACCATATATGGATACCTATGCTGAGTTCGAAAAAACAGTAGTACTAAGAAACATTGACCGCAACTGGATTAACCATATTGACCAAATGGATAAATTACGTAATGGTATTCACTTACGCTCTTATGCTCAAGAAGATCCGTTGAAAGCTTATGTAGCTGAAGGATATGAAATGTTCGAAGAAATGATGGTTAATATTTCAAAGGATGTAGTTACTTTCTGCATGAACTTAAGAATTAATGTGGAGGTAAGAAAATAATGGAATTGTATGAATTAAGACAATATTTAGAAAGTACAACTGAGAAGTTAAGACAGTTGGGTGACTCACTTTGACTTGTTGTCTATGCAAGAAAAAGTAGAAGATATTGAAAGAAAAATGTTAGCAGACAATTTCTGGGACAATAGACAATTGGCCCAGAAGTTAATTGCGGAAATGAATGAAAACAAGGACATAATCGAAAGTTATGAATCATTAACAAAAACTACTTCGCAGTTGCTTGATGATGTGCAAATGTTGAAGAATGATTTTGATGCGGACTTGTTTGCGATAGTAGAGGAAGAATATCAAACACTAGTGCAGGATTTTGATGAATTTGAAATCAAAATTTTGTTATCAAATCAATATGACCATAGCAACGCGATAATCGAAATGCACCCTGGTGCTGGAGGAACTGAATCTCAAGACTGGGTGCAAATGTTATATCGAATGTATACAAGATGGGCCAGCAAACACAACTATAAAGTTACCGTGCTTGATTATCTAGATGGTGAAGAAGCAGGCATTAAGTCAGTAACCTTTATGGTTGAAGGTGATAGGGCATATGGTTACCTAAAGTCTGAAAGAGGAGTACATCGCTTAGTAAGAATTTCTCCTTTTGATTCTGGAGGTAGAAGACATACATCGTTTGCTGCAGTAGAAGTTATGCCAGAATTTAATGAAGAAGTGGAAATTAATATTGATACTAATGATATTGTAGTTGAAACCCACCGAGCTAGTGGTGCTGGGGGGCAACATGTCAATAAAACAGACTCGGCTGTAAGGATTATCCATAAGCCTTCAGGAATTGTTGTCAACTGCCAATCAGAGCGTTCACAAATTCAAAATAAAGACCGCGCTATGAATGTCTTAAAATCACGTCTATATCAAAAAATGATTGAAGAACAAGAAGCAAGAATAAGCGAGATGCGGGGAGAAGTAAAAGCCAACGAATGGGGTTCTCAAATTCGCTCATATGTTTTTTGTCCTTATACATTGGTAAAAGATGTACGTACTGGTTATGAAGAAGGCAATGTTGATAAAGTGATGGATGGGGGCATTGATGAATTCATTTATGCTTACTTGAAGAAAAATGTCGTTTAGAAAAAAGGGGTAAGTAATGTTCAAAACAAGTGATGATAAAACGGGGAAAGAGATTATTGTAGATGTATTGTTAGTGTTAGTAGGAAGTTTTATCCTAGCCATTTCCTCTGCTTACTTCGTACTACCTTTTGAGATACTTACTGGTGGGGTGGCTGGAATTGCGGTGGTAATTACACAGTTAACTGGTCTAAACTCTATGGTGGTTATAAATAGTCTAATTGGAATTCTATTTTTAATGGGTGCTTTTGTCTTAGGAAAGGGGTTTGCGTATAAAACTATAATTAGTTCTATTGCTTATCCTGTTTTCATGTTTNCACTGTCTTTTCATCCCGTCCCGCTACAAATTGACTTGTTACTAGCCAGTATTTATTCAGGGATCTTAATAGGTTTAGGCGTAGGTATTGTACTTAGGACTGGAGCTTCAACTGGTGGCATGGATATTCCGCCACTAATAATTCATAAGTATACAAATATCAGTTTATCAACCTTATTTTTAGTTGTGGATGGTTTAACCGTGGTATTAGGCTTAATTTCCTTTGGGTTAGAAAAGGCACTAATTGGGCTGATATCAGTATACATTTCAACTATTGTTATTGATAAAGTTATGCTATTTGGAGGAACACAGTCAAAATCAATTCATATAATATCCGAAAAATATGAAGAGATTAATAAAGAAATTCAACTTACTTTAAGCCGTGGCACCACAATTTTAACCGGCACTGGTGGTTACACTAATGAGAGCAAAGCAGTCATTTTTGTGGTAGTATCACAAAAACAATACCCTGAACTACACAGGTTAATTCATCATATTGACCCTCATGCCTTTGTTGTAGTAGCAGATGCAACTGAGGTAACAGGGGAAGGCTTTACTTATGATAGCAGAATATAAATAACCTTTAATCAAAGGGCGTGTTTTGGCATTTTTTGATATTTCATGTTACAATAACTGAGGACTGGAGATGATATTGTGCTACTTTTACAAAATGTATCGAAAACTTACAAAAACGGGGTAAGAGCATTGCATGACGTAAATCTAAAGATTGAACAAGGTGAGTTTGTATACATAATTGGCTCTACGGGGTCAGGAAAAAGCACTTTAATAAAGCTTATTGATGGTGAAGAAATTCCTACAACTGGTACTGTAGAAGTTGTTGGCATAAATGTGGGGAAGTTAAAGCATAGAAAAGTTCCTTATTATCGCAGAAACATTGGCGTAGTCTTCCAAGATTTTCGCCTTTTACCATTTAAAACGGTTTTTGAGAATATTGCTTTTGCTTTGGAAGTAATAAACCAACCTAGATTAGTGATACGAAGAAGGGTTAGATACATTCTTGAATTAGTTGGATTAGAAGATAAAGCAAACTCTTTTCCAGCTGAACTATCTGGTGGTCAACAACAGCGTGTTGCTATTGCAAGAGCAATTGCGAACAAACCAAAATTGTTAATTGCTGATGAACCAACGGGGAATCTAGATCCAGAGACTACCCAAGGCATCATTGAATTATTAGGTCGTATTAATAAGGAAGAAGGTACAACAGTATTAATGGTAACTCATGATAGGGTTGTTGTTGATGCGGTGAGACATAGAACTATTAGATTAGACGGTGGCTTTGTTGTGACCGACTTTAACCAAGGAGGTTACGAGCAGAATGCTTAGAGCGCTAAGGAGACATTTAAAAGAAGCAGTTTTAGGAATTACTCGACATTTTGCGATGTCACTTTCGGCAGCAAGTGCTGTAACCGTAACTCTTTTGTTAATGAGCATATTGGTACTTATTATTGGCAATGTATCGCAAATAACCGTAAATCTTCAAGAAAGCGTAACTATTTTTGTACGAATAGATAATGAAGTTTTAGATTCAGACATTCCGGAATTACAAAGATTAGTAAGTAGTATTGATGGAGTAAAAAGCATTATTTATTCTGATAAGGATAGTGAACTAGATAAGTTGATTGAGACCTTTGGTGAAGATGGTAAGAAGTTTGAATCTTACCGTGGCGAAAACAATCCTCTTAGTCGTGTTTTTGAAGTAGAGGTAAAGAATAACTATAAAATTGCTGATGTATCTAGTTTAATAGCAAAAGTACCTGGCATTAAGGAAGCAATGTTTGGTGGAGTTTCCACTGAACAATTTATTGAATCGCTAGATATGGTACGTAATGGTGGAGCTTTGATTGTGCTTGCATTAGGGCTATTGGATATTTTCCTAGTTTCTAATACAATCAGAATTACTATTTTTGCTCGGCAAGAAGAAATAGCAATTATGAGACACGTTGGAGCGACTAACGGTTATGTAAGAACGCCATTCGTGTTAGAAGGGGTATTTATTGGAATACTTGGTTCAATTATTCCAATGATTGTGACCATTATCGGTTATAACTTCTTTTATATTGCAATGGATGGTAAGCTCGTTACAGGAATGCTTACTCTATTACCAGTATTCCCCTTCACTCTATGGGTTAATGCGCTATTAATCACCATGAGTATAGTGGTGGGATTTGTTGGTAGCTTTTTATCAGTTAATAAGAATTTGAGGTGGAAACGATGAGAAAAATTACTAAAATACTACTAGTAGTAGTAATGTTATTGGGAGTAGCAACAGTGAATATTGTTGCTGATGATTATGATTTTCCTAATAATGAGGATTACTATTATAGTCTGTGTGCAAGTAAAGGATTAACTACGGACCAAAAAACAGCATGTAAAGCTTTTCAAAGTTATTTGACGAAAATAGCTAATGATGTTCAAAAGTTAGTTAATCAAAATAAAAAAGATATCGAGAGCATTAAAAAAGATATCAATAAAGTCTTAGCTAAAATTAGTGAGTTAGATAAAGAAATAGCTAAGGTTGAAAAACAGATTAACTCAATAGAAAAACAGATTAATAGAATAGAGAAAAATATCAACGAACTTGAAACGCAGATTGAGGAACGAGAAGAGAAGATTAAGGAACTTGACAGATTGATCCAAGAGCGTATGGCAAATATGCAATCATTTGTTACTCTTAATCAATATGTGGAATTTGTTATGGGTTCTAAGGATTTTGCGGATATGATTCGTAGAACATCAACGATAAATGAAGTGATGAAGTATGATACTGATCAAATAACTAAACTTGAGGAAGAAAAACTTCTATTACAAGTAGATATTGATGAAATGGAAGAACAAAAACTTTCCTTGAGTTTACAAGGAGAATTATTAGAAGTAAGTAGGAAAAGCCTAGCGGCTGTAAAGAAAACACAGAATGATTTAGTCGCTACTTATCTTAAGAAAAAAGCAGAAATAGAAGCAGACCTAAGAGAAAACATTCCATATTTAGAAGATTTACTGGAGACAATTAATCAAATTGCTAAAGACTTAAATAATGTGCAACCAAGTCCAGGTTGGATATATCCAGTTAATGGTGGTTGGAGTATATCAGCAGGGGCCTTCAGTTATCCAAAGAGTTTTGGAGGAGGCTTACACTTGGGTGTAGACTTTGCGGCCAGCAGTTCTCGTAAGGTAGTTGCTGTAGCCAATGGAGTTGTAGCCTTTGCTTCTGATGGATGTGATAGAGGATATCTAGGTAGTAGATGTGGGGTTGTAGCAGCCACTGGAAACATGGTATTACTAGTTGTATCTGTTGGAAGTAAAACATATGGTGTAGCAATCTTCCATATGCTAAAGGGTGTTTCCAAATATGTTAAAAAAGGACAAATAGTTACCCAAGGTCAAATGCTAGGTTATGTAGGTTCAAGTGGTAATTCTACTGGTAATCATGCGCACATTGAAATATATGATTTAGGAACGATGACTTTACAGGCGGCATTAACCAAGTTTGCTAAATCGGGTGATGTTACCTTTGGAACCGGCTGGCGTTCTACAAGTACCAGCTGTGACAAGAAAAAGACAACACCTTGTAGAGTAAACCCAATGAGTATCTTCAATGTTAAAGTAGGACAAAGAGCCAAATAGAAATTAGACAAGATGGAAAAAAAAGCCATCTTGTTTTAATTATCTAAAAATATGGTAAAATGATTAGAGAATTAAGAGGTTTAATATGGAAAAAACTGAATTTAAAAAAACTGATCAGAATGTGAAACTAAAAATAGTTCGTCACAAATGGGATGACGAGAAAAAAGAAGAGAAAAAACAAAGAGTTCAATTAGTTATTTTAGTATGTGCAATAATTGTTTCATTTTTCGTGGGAGTCTTATTTAATAGCGCAACAAGGGTGAGTAACAATACTGCCAACAAGAAATTTACAATTCTCGAAGCTGTATATGAAACCATGGCTAATGATTGGTATTTTGGCAAGGATAGCGAAGATATCAATGAAGCACTAATACAAGCTGCCATTAAAGGAATGGTAAAAGCACAAGGAGATCCTCACACCGAATATATGACTTCAGAGGAAATGAAAGCTTTTGCTCAATCTTTGGAGACATCATTTACCGGTATTGGTATTAGATATGTACAAATAGATGAAGGCGTCCTAGTAAGAGAAGTGTTGGAGTTTTCACCAGCTGAGGAAAGCGGACTGTTAGCAGGAGATATCATTACCAAAGTAGAGGGTGTGGAAACTGCTACAATGACTGATGACGAACTGCAAAAATGTATAAGGGGAGAAAGTGGAACTGATGTTGTTGTTACAGTGCTTAGGGGTCAAAAAGAGTTTGAAATAACTATTACTAGAGGTGAAATATATACTTCTGTAAGTAGCGAAATCATTGATAATATCGGACATATTTCGATTAATAGTTTTGGAACTACTACAGCTAGTGAATTAAAAACACACCTAGATAAACTTGCTAGCAAAAAAATTAGTAAACTGATAATTGATTTAAGAAATAATGGTGGGGGTTATTTAAAGACACTACTAGAAATGACTTCATTCTTTATGAAAGAAGGGACTGTTGTTATCCAAGAGGTTGATAAAAAAGGAGCTACTCGTACTGGTTTGACAACCGGAAAAGATTACTATGATGGAGTATTTAAAGACATTGTGATTTTGGTAAATGAGAATTCTGCCAGTTGTTCCGAAGTATTTGCGGCAGCAATGAAAGAACAATTGAATGCTACAATTATTGGCGTAACAACCTATGGTAAAGGTACTGTACAAGTAAGTGCAAGCTACCCTGATGGTAGTGCGCTAAAATACACAACCGCAAGTTGGTTAACACCAAATGGCACTTCAATTGAGGGGAAAGGAATTGAACCAGACATTGAAGAAAAATTACACGAGGCTTTATATCAAAACTACTTCAAGTTTGAGAAGGAAGAAAAGTATACCTATGATCAAGTGCATGAGAATATCAAAATAGCACAACTTATTCTCGACTTCTTAGGTTATGATGTTAAGCGTACTGATGGCTATTTTGACGCTTCCACTATCAACGCTATCAAGGCCTTCCAAAACAAAGTTGGCATTACAGCAAGTGGGGATTTGGATTACGATACTGCAGTTTCTTTCAATACCGAAGTAGCTAAAGAATGGGGTGTTAATCGCCAGAAATATGACAATCAACTTAAGAAGGCTGTCGAAGTAATAAGTAGTTATTAGTGTTAGAACTATTCACTGTAAAAGTGAGTAGTTTTTGTTTCTGAAACATACTTATAAATGAGAATATTATCGTATTCTTTGAAGGCTAATAATGGTAAAATATAGATATCAAACAAAAGGAGAAAACAGTGTTCAAACTTCGCTCAGAATTTAAACCAGCAGGAGACCAACCAGCAGCAATTAAAGAATTAGTAAATGGTCTTTTAGCGAACAAAAAGGAACAAGTCTTACTGGGAGCAACTGGAACAGGTAAGACTTTTACCATCTCTAATGTTATCGAACAAGTAAATAGACCTACCCTTGTTTTTGTACATAATAAAACGCTAGCCGGTCAATTATACTCAGAGTTCAAAGAACTGTTTCCGGAAAACAATGTTGAGTACTTTGTTTCTAACTTTGATTATTACCAACCGGAAGCATATTTACCAAAAACAGATACTTACATTGAAAAAAACTCCATGACTAATGATGAATTGGATATGTTGAGGATGGCTGCATATAACTCTATTTTGGAAAGAAGAGACACTATTATTGTTGCTTCTGTTGCCTGTATTTATGCCTCTAGTGACCCTGAACAATATCGTGGGATGTTCTTTTCTTTGCGCAAAGGAGAAATAATCAACCGCCAAGAACTGTTACATAAATTGGTGCAAAGACAATATAATCGCAATGACGTTGAGTTGGCACGAGGAACATTTAGGGTCAGAGGAGATGTTATCGAGATTGCCCCAGGACATACCGATACTTTTGTAGTTAGGATTGAAATGTTTGATGATGAAATTGAACGAATCTTGGAAGTTGATCCAATTACTAACAATATACTTAATGCTTATCAAGTTTATAATATTTATCCTGCTAATGGTTATGCTAAACCGAAAGAGCAAATGTTGAGTGCTTGTGTAGAAATAGAAAACCAACTATTAGAGCGCTTAGAGTTCTTTGAACAAGAGGGGAAACTACTTGAGAAACAACGTCTTGAACAAAGATGTCGTTATGATATCGAAGCATTACGGGAATTTGGAATGTGCTCTGGAATTGAGAACTATTCTAGAATGATTGAAGGAAGAGCACCAAACACCAGACCATTTACTTTATTTGATTATTTTCCAAAAGATTACCTGTTAATAATTGATGAGTCGCACGTCTCAGTTCCTCAAGTCAGGGGTATGTATAATGGTGATAGAGCTAGAAAAGAAGTGCTTGTTGAATATGGCTTTAGATTGCCAAGTGCCCTAGATAATCGACCACTTAGGTTTGAAGAGTTTGAGCAGATAATTAATCAAGTTATTTTTGTGTCGGCGACACCAGGGAATTATGAACTAGAGAAAACCAATAATGAAGTTATTGAACAAATCATTAGACCTACTGGTTTACTAGACCCTGTAGTGGAGGTGCGTCCTTCCAAAGGTCAAATTGACGATTTGGTTGATGAGATAAAAGAAAGAATAGCTAGAAAAGAACGAACGTTAATTACTACCTTAACAGTTAGAATGGCTGAGGACTTAACTGGTTATCTAAAGAATCTAGAACTAAAAGTTGCTTATTTGCATCATGAAACTAACACTCTAGAGAGAACAGAAATTATCAGGGATTTAAGAAAAGGGAAATATGATGTTTTAGTAGGGATAAACTTGCTGAGAGAAGGTTTAGATATTCCTGAAGTAAGTTTTATTGCGATTATGGATGCCGATAAGGAAGGATTTTTGCGCTCCAGCAGATCATTAATCCAAACAATTGGTAGGGCAGCGCGTAATGTTAATGGGCGAGTAATAATGTATGCAGATAGAATTACTGATAGCATGCAAGTTGCTCTTGATGAAACAAATCGAAGAAGAAAAATTCAACAGGAACATAACGAGGAAAATGGTATTATACCAAAGACAATTTCCAAGGAAATAAGAGATGTCATTAGAGGTAAAGAAACCAAGGAAATGGCTACGAAATATATGCAGAAGAAATTAAAGCATGATAAAAAAGCTAGGGATACATTATTGAGTAGTTTGGAAAAAGAAATGAAAGAAGCTGCGAGAATTCTAGATTTTGAAAGAGCAGCTGAATTAAGGGACATGATTAACGAATTAAGGGTTGATTAGTATTCACTTGACATAGCAATTAAGATGGCATATGATTACTATACTGTACTAGTACTACTAGGGCAGTGGGAAGGAGCAAATCATGAGCGAAGTTCAAGTGTCCTCGGTGCCAATCATTCAGATTGATAACCTTAGGAAAGTTTATAAGGTTGGAACAGAAAGAGTTGTTGCTTTGGATAGAATTGATCTAGAGATTTATCAAGGAGAAATCTGTTGCATTTTGGGAACCAGTGGAAGTGGTAAAAGTACGCTTCTAAATCTGTTAGCAGGATTAGAGAAACCAACCAAAGGTAGTATTTTAATTGGTAAATCAGATATAACTAAGTTTAATGAAAGTAAACTGGTTAACTTTAGAAAAAAACATGTAGGATTTGTGTTTCAATCATATAACTTACTAAATGCCTTGACGGCTTTAGAAAATGTGGAGATGCCACTTATCTTTCAGAAAATAGAAAAAGAAAAAAGAATTAAGATAGCCAAAAGAATGTTAAAGGATGTTGGTTTAGATGATAGAATGTTGCATCGCCCTAATCAAATGTCCGGAGGGCAGCAACAAAGAGTAGGAATTGCGCGTGCTTTCGTGGGAAAACCTAAAATCGTATTTGCAGATGAACCTACAGGAAACCTAGATTCAAAAACTACTAATGAAGTAATGGAAATAATGGTTTCAATGTCAAGAAATCATGACTTAACTTTGATTCTAGTAACGCACGATGAAGAAATAGCAGCATATGCCGATAGAATAGTACACATTACTGATGGAAAAATAGATTCCATAAGAAAAGGCAAAAAGGGAAGAGGAAAAAAATCATGAAGAACATATTTAAAAATGCAGTATTAATGCTTGTGTGTCTGATGTTTATGATGCCAAACCAACCGCTTACTGCAGTGGATTATGCTAATGTAGTAACTGATGCACCAGTAGTAATTAACTATGAAATTACAAAGGGAACACCAGAAAAAGGAAAAACATTTGACCTAAAAGTAAACATTATGGATGTAAGGTTAAATTATATTGGTTTTCCTTTTCCACCGGATACCGTAGAGAACTCCTACGCAGCAATGCAGCAAGGAGCATTTACTGCTAGTAATAATTTAGGACAAGTAACTAGTTTTGCCCTTGGCGCAAATGATAGTTTTGTTTATTATTCGATAGAGTTTAAAAACTTAGTTTATCAAGGTGGGGATGATAAGACATTCACTTTTGACTATAGTTTTGAATTCGTTGATACTAGTACTCCTATTCCTCACGAAAGAACACTTAGAAGTGTTAGTAACATTACTGTTAATATTAAAGAAGCATTCAGTAGGGAAGTGGTTGCTAATAAATCAGCAAAACTAGTAGTGGCAAGTTCTAGTTATGGTGGAAACCTAAAAGCTGGTAATGAGTTTACGGTAAACTTCAAAATCAAAAATGTTAGCAAAGATGGTGGAGCTAAGAAAGTTTCCGTTTCAATCACTTCAAATAATCCTAAGGTAACTGTTGTTAGCTCAATCAATACTAAATATATCGGTAGCATTGGTAAAAATGCTACATCTAGTGGTCAATCATTCAAAATGGTAGCAGCAAAAGATATTGAACCAGGAGCAGTCACTTTTACTTTACATATTAGCTATGAAAATGATGATGGCTCAGGAGGCATGGAGACAGTAGATTTATCTACAAAGATTAAACAAGAAGATAAAGTCCAGATAAATCGTGCCGAAATATATGAAGCATATATGGGCAGAGAAACTGAAGTTGATTACAGTATTATCAACAATGGTGTTACTACTCTAAATAATGCCGAAGTTCAATTGTTAAATGAGAATGGCGATGTATTATCAACCGCGTATGTAGGTAATGTTGCCCCAGCAACAGAATATAGCAACGCTGATTTATTAGTAACTTTTGATGAAACAGGGACAAAGACATTAACATTTGCTTTTGTTTATGAAACAGATGATGGAACTAAAAAGATGATCAAAAAGGAAGTAGTAATTGAAGTCACCGAATATAGCCCACCATTTGTGGACCCGAACCCTCCAATGGTAGATCCACAACCACAAGGAGTTAACTGGCTACTAATTCTAGTAGGTGCTGGGGTTGTAGGTGTAGGAGGATTCTTCGCGTTTAAGGCTTACAAAAAGAAAAAAGCAAGTGCAGAAAGTGTAGACGAAGATGAAGATTTCTGATTTACTCTCAATGAGCATTGCTAGCTTATGGCGAAGAAAGGTCAGAACAATCCTCACAGTTATTGGTGTTGTGATAGGTACAACAGCAATAGTAGTAATGATTTCCATTGGAGTTGGTTTGAATGAAACGTTCAAAAAACAACTTCAAGAGTTCGGAGACATCACTGTAATTCAGGTTTATCCAAATTATTCTTCTGTTGATAGTGACGCAAAACTCGATGCTGCAACAGCAGAACTATTCAAATCTATTAAGCATGTTAATCATGTATTAGGTACCTATGGAGCATGGGACTTCGAAATCAAAAGTGGTGGTAAAGTCTTTCGAGGACAAATTGTAGCGCTTGATTTTGATCTTGCTGAATCCTTTGGGTATAAATTGTATCGTGGGATTTCTGTTGATCCTTCAACTGATGGCGAAAATATTGCTATGGCTGGACAACTTGCAGGTTACTTTTTCTCAAATCCAAATGATTGGGATTTTCAATATCCGACCCCAGATGAAAAAGGTGTATATCCAGATCCTGATTTTGATATTACCAGTAAAAGGTTAAGGATTGCACCACGAAATTACATGGGAGTTGATGGTTTAGCTGCAAGCGCCAAGGAAGTAATTCTTCAAGTAAAGGGTATTTATGTAATGGACTATACCAAACCTGGCGCAACTGATGGGATAATTATTAGCGAACAATTGTATGACAAATTGATGAAAGAATACTATAAACTAAATAACATACCTGAAAAAGACCANAGAAAAGAATATACCGACATGCAAGTAAAAGTAAATGACTTGAAAAATGTTGCAGAAGTTGAAAAAGAAATTAACAAGATGGGCTTTTATACATATAGTATGGAATCAACTCGTAAGCAAATGGAACAAATGACAGGAATGATTCAGTTAGTTCTAGGTGGGTTAGGAGCTATTTCAATGTTAGTTGCGGCACTTGGTATTGCGAATACCATGATTATGTCAATTTATGAAAGAACTAGGGAAATTGGGGTAATGAAAGTACTAGGTTGTAGATTGAATGACATAAGAATGATGTTTCTAGTTGAAGCAGGAGCAATTGGTTTAATTGGTGGAGTAGTAGGGATGGTTCTAAGTTTTGCTTTATCTGCTGTACTAAACCAGTTAATGGGACAAGGTGGAATGGTAGTAGTTTCATCTATCCCAATGTGGCTAGTATTATTAGGTTTAGGCTTCTCAGTTGGAGTTGGACTACTAGCAGGGTTCTCACCAGCAAATAGAGCCGTAAGAATTTCCGCTTTATCAGCGATTAGACAGGATTAGATATCATTTAGAACAGAGTGGTAAAAACAATTTATCACTCTTTTTATTTTGAGCTTGTCATCATTCAAATGAAAAGAAAAAGGAAAGGCAGCATTTGTGTGAAATGATAGCTTTCGTTTTGGTATTGAATATAATATCAATTGAATCATGGTAAACAAATAAGTACTATGTTGTAGAGAAAAAGAGAGTGAGATTTGTCGGTAATTCCTGCTCAAAAGGAAACAAATAGGCAGTAACTTATAGTATAATAAATGAATGAAGGTAAGAGGTATTGTATGAAACAGGAACAAATAATAATCAAGGGTGCAAGAGTAAATAATCTAAAAAATGTTGACTTAACTTTTCCTAGAAACCAACTTGTTATTATGACAGGAGTTTCTGGTTCAGGTAAAACCTCAATGGCATTTGACACTATTTATGCGGAAGGTCAAAGAAGATACGTCGAATCATTAAGTGCTTATGCTAGGCAATTTTTAGGGAACATGGAAAAACCTGATGTTGACTTGATTGAAGGCTTATCCCCTGCAATTTCTATTGACCAAAAAACAACCAGTAATAACCCTCGTTCCACTGTAGGAACAGTTACTGAGATATATGATTATTTGCGTTTACTGTATGCGAGAGTAGGAACTCCTTATTGCCCTACTCACAATATTCCGATTGAATCACAAACAATCAAACAAATGGTTGATCAAATCAGAAGTTCCAAGGATGATGCACGTTTACAAATCCTATCACCAATTATCAAAGAACAAAAAGGAACGCATAAGGACGCTTTAGAGAAGTTACAAAAAGAAGGCTTTGTTAGAGTAATTGTTGACGGGGAAATGAAACTACTTGAAGAGAATATTGTGTTAGAGAAGAATAAAAAGCACAGTATTTCTGTGGTAATAGATAGAATAATAAATCGGGAAGAAAACAGATCGAGAATTCACGATTCCTTAGAAGCTGCTCTTAAACTAACAGATGGTATTGTAGTGGTTATGATAGATGATGAAGAGGTATTGTTTTCTAGTAATTATGCTTGTAAATATTGCGGGTTTTCAATTCCAGTTTTAGAACCAAGACTATTCTCATTTAACTCGCCATTAGGGGCATGTCCAGACTGTAAAGGGTTAGGCTTTAAGCAGAAAGTTGATATTGATTATTTAATACCTGATCGCGATTTATCCATTCGTAAAGGTGGCATTAGATATTACAAGAACATAATTGATAGTGAAAATATTGAGTGGCAATCATTCGCCATTCTTTGTAAACACTATAAGATTGATTTAGATACCCCAATCAAAGATTTAACCCCACTTCAACTAGAGGTGATTTGTTATGGTTCTAAAGAACCCATAGCTCATAGAATTGATTCAAGGTCTGGAAATTCTTTTACTCGCAACAACTTTATTGAAGGTGTTGTTTCATTAATTGAGCGGCGTTTTGTAGAAACCACTTCTACAATGAGCAGGGAATGGTATGGCACCTTTATGGTAGAGGCACAGTGCCCAACCTGTAAAGGTAAACGTCTAAATGAAATGGCGCTATGTGTAAGAGTGGGCGAAAAGAATATTAATGAATGGACAAGAATGTCAGTTAAGTTATCATTGGAGTATATTCATAATCTGCAACTAAGTAGTATGCAACAAGAAATCGCTAAACTAGTAATCAAAGAAATCATTGAGAGGTTGTCCTTCCTTAAAGATGTAGGATTAGAGTACTTAACCCTTGATCGTATTGCTGGTTCTCTTTCTGGTGGCGAAGCACAACGTATTCGTTTAGCCACCCAAATTGGTTCTAGATTAACTGGTGTTTTATATGTTCTAGATGAGCCTTCAATTGGTTTACATCAAAGAGATAATGCGAAATTGATTCAGACACTTAAAAATATGCGTGATTTAGGTAATACATTAATTGTAGTGGAGCATGATGAAGAAACAATGCTGGCGTCTGATTGGATTGTAGATATTGGTCCTGGAGCTGGAATTCATGGGGGAGAAGTAGTTTTTAATGGTCCAACAAATGAGATTTTAGAATGTGATGAATCAATAACAGGCCAGTATTTGGCACATAAGAAAATGATACATTACCCCACGAAACGTCGTAAAGGTAATGGTAACACGATTAAAGTCATGAAAGCCCAAGAGAATAATCTAAAGAAAATTGATATCAATTTTCCGTTGGGTACATTTACAGTTGTTACAGGGGTTAGTGGTAGTGGCAAAAGCACATTAGTAAATGAGATATTAGGAAAATCATTACAACAGTTTATGGGGAGACAAAAGATTAAACCAGGAAAAAGTGAAAAAATAACTGGTATGGAAGAGATTGATAAAATAATCGAAATCGACCAAGACCCGATTGGCAGAACACCAAGGAGTAACCCGGTTACTTATACGGGGGTCTTTGATGATATTCGTGATTTATTTGCGTTAACTCCTGAAGCAAAAGCACGAGGATATGATAAAGGTAGATTCTCCTTTAATGTTCGTGGTGGACGTTGCGAAGCGTGTCAAGGTGATGGCGTAAAGCGTATCTCGATGCACTTTTTACCAGATGTTTATGTTCCATGTGAAGAATGTGAAGGAAAGCGTTATAACGATGAAACATTACAAGTTACGTACAAGGGAAAAAATATCTATGATATTTTGGAGATGACGATTGAGGAATCAATAGTATTCTTTGATTCCATTCANAAGATTAAGCATCGTTTGCAGACACTTGATGATGTGGGACTTGGATACATTAAATTAGGGCAACCAGCACCTACTTTATCAGGTGGTGAAGCTCAAAGAGTTAAGCTTGCTAGTGAATTGCANCGTAAAGCAACTGGAAAAACTATGTTTATTCTAGATGAACCTACGACAGGACTACATAGCCATGATGTTAANAAACTATTGAAGGTATTACAACGAATTGTTGACAATGGTGATACAGTTATAGTGATAGAACATAACTTAGATGTGATAAAGAATGCTGATTTCATTATTGATTTAGGCCCTGAAGGTGGCGATGAAGGTGGTTACATTATTGCTCAAGGTACACCTGAACAGGTTGCGAAAGAAAAAAAGAGTTATACTGGCAAATATCTTAAAAAAGTTCTGGAGGTGAACTAAATGAAGGAGTTATTAGTAAAAGATGTTCAAAAGGATTTTGGTTATAAGTTAATAACAGGAGATGAAAAATCGCTATTGAGAAAAATAGAGATACCTGATGTAAATCGCCCAGGATTGGAATTAACAGGTTATTTTGAGTTTTCACAACCTAAGCGAGTGATAATTTTAGGTGATAAAGAAATTAACTTTATTAATTATGAAATGAGTAAGGAGCAGCAAAGAACTAGTTTCGAATTTCTAACGAGTGATAGTACCCCGATGATAGTTGTTTCTAGAGAACATGAATGCCCGGAATTATTGGCTGAAATCGCAAAAAGGAAAAATTTCCCGATTCTATCTTCTAAGGCCTCAACTAGCAGTATCCTAGTAGAACTGGTTTCTTATTTAGAAGAAAATACGGCTGTCTATGACAATATTCATGGTGTGCTTCTAGATGTTTTTGGTGTCGGGGTGTTAATTAAAGGTGCTAGTGGTATTGGTAAAAGNGAAATTGCTTTAGAACTGATTAAAAAAGGTCATATTTTAGTGGCGGATGATAGAGTTGATGTTTCCAGAGTTCATAATAAAATCATGGGCGCTGCTCCGGAACTACTTAAGGATATGTTAGAAATTCGCGGAGTTGGTATCATCAATGTAGTTCAAATGTTTGGTATAACTTCAACAATGCCTAAATGCAATATCAATTTTGTGGTTGATTTAGAACGTTGGGATGATACTAAGGAATATGCACGAGTTGGCACAGAAGAAAAACAAGTAGAGCATTTCTTTGGTATTGATGTACCGAAAATAACTTTACCAGTAAGAGAAGGTAGAAGTATGGCGGTAATTATTGAGTCGGCAGTAACAAACTATATCTTGTTAAAACGAGGTATTGATTCTTCAAAAGATTTTGAGGATAAAGTATATAGTTATATTGAAAATAGAATCGAGGAATAGAAGATGAAGTTGTTTCCAAACCCCCAAACATTAATTGAGATNGGTCCTTTTAGTATTCAATGGTATGCAGTACTAATACTATCTGGNGCTTTTGCAGTTCTTTATTTGATGAAAAAAGCACTAAACAAAATGGGTTATGATGAAGAAGTAGCAGAGGATGTTTTCACAGGAGGCTTATTACTTGGGGTAGTAGGAGCTCGCATTTGGTTTGTTTTATTCTCTGATTTTGCTAGTTACCTTCAAGACCCAATTTCTATTATAAAAGTCTGGGAAGGAGGCTTAGCCATCCAAGGAGGTTTATTTGGTGGAATGCTATATGGTTATTACTATGCCAAGAAGCATAAAATGAGTTTTCTTCGTTTGTTTGATACCTTTGCTCCATATGTACTTGTTGCTCAAGCGATAGGAAGATGGGGAAACTTCATCAACAAGGAAGCATTTGGAGAGAAAGTTACTGAGGCATATTTCCAACACTGGCCTAGTTTTTTAAACTTCATCAAAGAAGGAATGTTTATTGACCAAAGCTATCGTGAGCCAATGTTTTTCTATGAGAGTATTCTTTGCATTATAGGCTGTATCTTGATTTTAATTTATAGACGTTATAGTAAACCAAAAAGAGGTGATATGGTTTATTGTTATCTGTTATGGTATGGAGCAATTCGCTTTTGGATTGAGGCACGTCGTACAGATTCCTTAATGTTTATGGGGCTTAAGATGGCACAGATAGTTTCGATTGTGTTTATCGTAGTTGGAGTTTTAGGACTACTAGGGTTTATCAAAAAATGGCAACGGAAAACTAAACCAGTAATCTTGTTTGATTTAGATGGAACCTTACTAGACACAGGGGAATTAATCCATGAAACATATCGTCATGTGTTTAGCAAATATAAACCAGAGTTGAAATTAAGTGAAGACGAGATGTTGGCATTATTAGGACCAACTTTGCAAGATAGTATGAGTAAACATTTGCCTGAATTCGATTTTGAAGAATTGATGGCATGTTATCGTGAGTTTAATATTGCTAATCATAAGAAATATGTAAAAGCCTTCCCATATGCTAAGGAAAGTTTGCAGAAACTAAAAGATGACGGATATACCTTAGGTATAGTTTCGGCTAAGTTTAAGGATGTAGTGGAACTTGGATTAGAGTGCGGAGAAATCGCAGGATACTTTGATGTTATTTTGGGGTTGCATGAATATGAAAATAAAAAGCCAGCTAAGGATGGTTTGATTAAAGCATGTGAAGTGTTAAATGTTTCGCATGATGATTGTATCTATGTTGGAGATAGTGCATCAGATATTTTAGCCGCTCATAATGCCGGTATGTATTCTATTGGTTATGTGAGTAATGAAAAACGTGGTGAGGCGTTACTAAAGACAAAACCAAATAAGATAATATATGATTTAAGGGAGATTAGTGAAATTCTCAAGGAGGATATTTCATGGACATACAATACGATGTAGTAATAATTGGTTCTGGCCCAGCGGGAATGGCGGCAGCAATTTATGCTTCACGAGCAGGATTAAGAACCGCTATTTTGGAATATTTAGCGCCAGGAGGAAAGCTAGTTAAAACTAACGAAATTGAAAATTATCCTGGCATTGGTAAAATAAATGGAGCAGACTTAGCTTATCAAATGCATGAGCATTCTACTAGTTTTGGGGCTCAATACCTATATGGCGAAGTAGTTGATATTATTGATAGAAAAGTTAAGAGTGTTTGCTGTAGTGATGGAAATACATACACCACAAAAGCAGTAATTATTGCAACAGGAACTATAGAAAGAAAGTTAAACATTCCTAATGAAGAAGAAATGATTGGCAAGGGAGTTTCTTATTGTGCTGTTTGTGATGGCGCTTTCTTCAAAGATAAAGTTGTAACTGTTATTGGTGGCGGAAATGCGGCTTTAGAGGAAGCATTATATTTAACTAATTTTGCTAATAAAGTAAATGTTGTAATTCGTAGAAATGAATTCAGAGCAGAACAAAAAGTACAAGACAAAGTTCTAAATAATGATAAAATTGAGGTAATTAGAAAGCATATCCCTATTGAAATAGTTGCTGCTGATAACAGAGTAACTGGCTTAATGATTGAGAATGTTGATGATAATAAAAGAACTGTGATAGATACGCAGGGGATTTTCCCATATATTGGTTCTGATCCTTCATTAGGGTTCGTAAACAATCTGAATCTAGAGTTGGAAAATGGTTATATTGTTGTAGATAATCAAATGCATACTAATATTGCAGGCATCTATGCTGCTGGTGATATTTGTGCGAAGAAGTTAAGACAAGTCGTTACTGCTGCAAATGATGGAGCCATTGCAGCGCAAACAGTTTTTCATGATTTAACGAAATGAGGGAAAAATGATGAAACAAATTGGGTGGATAGGAACAGGCGTCATGGGGCAGTCAATGGCCAGACACTTATTGATTGCTGGAAACCAAGTAATGGTTTACAATCGCACGATTACTAAAACCAAAGAGTTGGTTGATAGTGGCGCAGTATTAGCTGCTAATGTTGAGGAAGTGGCACAAAAATGTGACATTATTTTTACCATGTTAGGATTTCCCGCTGATGTTGAAGAGGTATATGAGAAAATCTTTAATATTGCTAATGAAGGAACGATTATGATTGATATGACAACTTCATCTCCTAAATTGGCTAAAGAACTATACCTGAAGGGAAAAAACAAAGGAATAAGCGTTATTGATGCTCCAGTCTCCGGTGGTGATACAGGAGCAAGAAATGCAACTTTGTCGATAATGGCAGGTGGAGAAATAGAGGTATTTACTGAAGTTTTACCGCTATTTGAAACACTTGGAACTAGTGTGAAATACATGGGAGAAGCAGGTAATGGTCAGCATACCAAGATGGCTAACCAAATTGCGGTTGCCGGAGCAACTAGTGCGATGTGTGAAGCAATAATATATGCTAAAAAAGTTGGTATGAATCCAGCAACTGTAATTGATGCAATCAGCAAAGGGGCAGCAGGAAGTTGGCAATTATCTAATATGGCCTCAAGAGTAATAAATGATGATTTTGAAGCCGGGTTTTATATCAAACACTTTATAAAAGACATGCGACTGGCTAAAGAAGAAAGTGCTGAAAATGAAGTCGAATTGCGAATGTTAGCAACAGTACTCAAGATGTATGAAGAAATGTCAGATGCAGGATATGATAATTTAGGAAGCCAAGCATTAATAAAGTTTTATGACAAATGATAGCATTATTGCAGATTAGCAGATGTAATACTATTGGTACAAATAGCGTTAACACATCCTATCATAGAGAAATCAGCAATAAAGCACTATGAAAACAGCGAGACAGAAAAAGGAATAGGTTAAGCAGTACAGAAGATGTGAATAGCAGATTGTTAATAGAACATTTTGATGAAGAGTTCAACTTGGTAGATGAGTTATTCATCGGAATGAAAGAAGGGAAGTACTATAGTTTAAATGAAGAACTGGGATATGAAGAAGAAATAGCAGAAGTAGATAGTATGAAGTGGTTAATAGAAAGAATACCACAAGTAAAAGGATGTCTAGAAAAACTAGTAAGTATTGAGGGAGAAAAGTAAAGTGCGTGAAGAAGTAATAGTCATAAGTGCCGAAGAGATAAAGTCAGTGACGAGTCAATTGGAAGTAATCATGACTGAAATCAGTGAAAGTGCAGTGATGGCTTTTGACGTGATAAGACGCCACCCCTTCTATGAAGTAGGAACAGCGAAAGAAATGATGGATCGTGTATTTTACAGCGAGATGAGGAAAGACTTAGGAGAATATGAATTACTAGTAGCAGCGCCAGATATGTTAGGAAAAATCCAATCATTAGTTTTATACTATAATCTTATGAATGAGTATTGTATAGATGCAATAGTTAGGTTTAAGGAACTAGATGAGCAGATG
>JGI994J12354_10000773_pt1 | contig 32202 bp, 30 predicted proteins | sample IntmicLarv3ML3BL_FD_12354 | JGI IMG/M metagenome (IMG submission 12354) | reverse complement strand
AACAGTTTTTTCTCGTAGGAAATGGTTAGTAAATTATTATAATATTGAGCAGGTTTCAATTCGGGATTTCCTCTGCGCAATTGCAATGTGTCAATCGCCTGTTCTACAATACTCATATCACCGTCCGACGGAGATTTCATCCCTATTCGTCCTGTATATTGAATCCTGAACTGATCAGTAAATTGATATCCTAAACGGATGGTTGGGGTGAAGTGAATACTATTCGATTTTTCATTTCCTTGCTCAATATGAACCTGAGTACCTCCTACACCTGCAGCATAGCTGAATTTCTTAATATTCCCCATCCATTCCGCATAAAAGTAAGTATTAGATTGATTTATACTTATGTCAGATGAAAAATCTCCCCAATAATTGATCTTTTGATTGGTTTGAGCATATTTCACTCCAATATTTAAACGTCCGACATCAAAAGTTTTTTCATAAAAAACGTCTCCTGTTGCCCAAAACCTTTCTCCATCAATATTATTAGTGATATTTGTTATTGTATTTTCATGTCTCTCTTCTATATAGTTACGACGATTTTTTGGTTCATGATAATTACCGGCAATATCAATAACAAACATCTGCCTGTTTTTTAATTTAAGTTGGTAGTAAAGATTAGCAAAAGGTTGTATGGCTTCGAAAGTATTACTTTCAGTCATTAAAACTGCATTGTTTTTATTGTCTTCCTGAAATAACAAACTTTTGGAGTTAAATATCTGATCATATAAATTCAATCCGGCATATAAAGCGAAATGGTGCTTATCAGGTTCAAGAAAGCTGTATCCAAGTTCGAAAGACCAGACATCATTTTTTCTTCGTTCAGGCAGCCCTTCTTCTTTGCGGATAATGCTGTTCCCGTCCAAGAAATTGAATTCTTCTCTATTTGTACGGTAGCTCTCATCGTAATCATAATGACCATACCCTCCCAACAGGGAAAATTCTGATTTTTTGTAGTTCACTTTTGCTACTGAGAATGCGTCGGCTCTATCGGCAGGGAGACCTTTTTGTGCATAAACCATAGCACTTCCGCCTGTTTCCCGACGACGAAGGATATAGTCGATTACTACTTCGCTGTCGCCATACCTCAAAGACGGATTATCGTGATATTCGATGCGGATAATATCTTTAGGATTAATTCCCAATACCTCTTGTTGTTGAACTTGTTTACCGTTAATACGTACATCGGCTTTACCTCCTCGCGCTCCTGAAATGGTTTTATCCAATCTGTTAATATCAATTCCGCTTAATTGCAGATTTCGCAATAGATCCATTCCGTCAGTTGATTTTGCTATTTGTTTTTCATCGGGAAAAATGATTTTACGGTCTATCTGATTAACATAGCTTGAAGCAGAAATTGTGACCTCACCTAAGTTTATTGAGGACTGTATTATCCGGATATTGCCTAAATCAATAGATTTTGAGAGATTTGTCAGCTCCAAATATCGTTGTTCATATCCGATATATGATATTGAAAGCAGGTAATCTCCTTGCCTGATATTTCGGATATCGAAGTTTCCGTTGTTATCCGTTGACGTTCCACTGACAAATGTCGAATCGCTTTTCATTAATGAAATGTTCGCAAAGCCGACAGGTTCTTCAGAGTTATTAAATTCTTCCATAACACGCCCTTTAACTTGAATGTTTTGAGTGAACCCCGAAAAAGGCAGGATTAGCAACATGAATATACAGATTATATTCTTTTTCTCTCTCAGAAATGTGACAACAACCCTAAACGGGTCTTTTGTCGGTATTGCCTGTATGTTACATGTCAATACATCAACAGCTAAAAACAGTTTTGAATAATTCATATTTATCTCATTTAATTTTCGACAAAATTAGGATGAGAAAACGCTATAATCGCTCTATATCAGAAAGTATTTTTTCTGAACGCCTAAAAGTAAAGCTCTGAATAACAGTAGAATATGAAGTGTGTTTTGGAAAAAAGTCTATATTGGGAGTTTTTCGGTCTATATGCTTAATTTTTTGCCTGAAATTTATCGATCATGAATGAAATAATATCTTCTTTTTCTCCTATTTTCAACTTTCTTCGGATAGTTGTTTTACGTTGGTAAATGGTCGGGATGCTTTGTTGTGTTACCACATAAATTTCTTTTGTGGTAAAATCTGCACGCAGCAAACAGCACAGGTGAATTTCTTTTTCAACAAGTAAGTCTTCATAGTTTTTTATCAATTTTGAATGAAAATCATCATAAATGGAATCGATAATAGGATACAGGTCGTCCCAATTAAGAAGTGAATCTGTAGGAATGTCATTGTCGGAAATATTCGCCATTTGTTTCAAAAGTTCCTGATTGGCAGATGTCGGTGTTGCCGCCACTAAACGAATAAACCCCAATTGCTGTAAAAGAATTTTCTTTAAGAAACGACTATCATGTTCATTATTAGTGTTTGCCATAGCTTCTTTCAGCAAATGATCCAATATCTCGTTTTTTTCCTCTGCGTCAAGCAATTTCTGTTTCCGTTTATAAACATAAAGACCTATAACTACCAATAGGATTACTACGAAAAGGATAATTGACATCATCCAAAATCGTATTTGTTGACTATGGATAACTAATTGCATATTTTCACGTTCCAAATTATAATTGTATTCTACATTGGCTTGAAATTTTTTATATTGATCGTGGCTTGCAAAAAAGAGGGAGTCATTATAACTAATAATGTCGAAATAATTGAATTGCTTATTGTGGCTGTATTCAATAACTGCCTGTGCAATAGCTACCATGTTTTCGCCTGTGTTTGTGATAGTATAACCTTGTTCCCGAAGCATACTGAAAGATTCTTTCGTTTTATTTAGATAATATTTTGCCGAGTCTACATCGTTTATATCAAGATGATGATAAATCATCATAAGCAATACTCTTGGGCTTGTCGGCGAAAGTAATAAAGCCTGTTGAAACTTTTCTTTTGCTTCATCATGTTTTTTCTTTAGGCTTAAATCCATAGCCATATCTATCAAATAGTGAACGGTTGATGTGGTATCTTCAGCGGTGAAAGCTAACTCAACACTTTTTTTGATGAAATAATAAAACGAGTCTGCTCCCATGAAGCACCCACTCAATCTGTAGTAAGCATCCGCGGTTTCTTCGTAATTAAGACTATTCCTTAAATTCAATTCAATCTCCTTTGAATCTCGATTTTCTTTCCTTATCAGCGTTGCTTTCAATATGTAGAATTTCGCAACAGAGGTGCTATCATTTATTTCTTTTGCCCAGCTTATGCCTTCTTCGAGCAGGTTACTATTTTTATCAAAATCTTCTTTCTCATAGTAGTATTTTGAAACCAACTTATACAGAGAACGGGTTTTTGCGGTGTCCTGATTATGCTTGAAGTAATCTAAAGAGTGAACAAGTAAACTGTCGTTGATTAAGGAACGACCTTTTTTATCGTGCGCCATCCCAAGAATCCATCCATAGCGAGCCTGATTCTCTCCGGTTAAATCGCGCGGTGAGCTTATCTCTTTTATTAACAGAAATGCGCTGTCAGGATATTGTTCTACAATGCTTTCCGCTTTGTACAGTATATCTTTATCATTGACCTTGTCACAAGAGCAAAGCGTCGTAAGTATACATAATAAAAAAAGTACTTGTTTCATTTATATAATATAATGTGCATACAAAAATAAACAATATGTATATATAAAGACAACATGTAAACAATATTGTTACAAATGTGATGATATTTTTATTTTAACTTATCATTAACAATACTTTCAAGGGCATGCCGTTTCCATTTTTGAATATCAATTTCGGATATGGGTTTCAATGGTGCAACAAAATTTTTTAATGTAGGAAAGAGTAGAAGAAACAAAAATATTTTTTTCATTTTTCTTGCCAAACCTACAAATTCAATTCACTCAACAAGATTTTATAGATTTCGTTCCAATCTTTTTCGTAAAGTGTTGTTTCTCTATCAGAAAGTTTCGAAAAAGTATTTGAGGAAAAGAATTTATCTGTTGCTGTTTGTTCGTCAAGATTGAAATCGGTTACTAGTTTTTCAACTATTGGCTCACCGATATGCGCTAATAAAGAAATCTGCTTCCTATCTGTTTGTTGCAGCGTAAGTAATGACTTGAGCGTGCAAAAACAAATTTGGTGCGTGTTTTCATGCCATTTCAACTCATCCATAAAATCAGCTTTAGTAATCACTCCATCTAAATAAAGGCTAATTCTATTTTGCACCTTGTCATTTGCAACAGGTCCTTCTACGATATCATAATCGTGTTTACCCCCAAGTGGATTACGGTTTTCAACCACGAAATTAAGCCATTCTTCATCATAAGCTTTGAAGTGCTTGACTTTACAAAGTCGTTCTGTAAATTCCGTATCATAGAATATAAATTCGGTTACAAATCCCTCTGTTTTATGTTTTCTTCCAACGACTTTAGCCCAACTTTCTGCATGTTGACGATATTTGGTAACATAAAATCCCCTTCCAAAATCTTTGTTAGGGGTTGATTTTGAAAGGTCTATATCTTCAATAACAGTATAACTTCCGTGATAAACTTTCATCTTAAACCTCCGTTTTGGCGACAAATTTCATATAAATCATCAAGTGTATAAAGGACATTATCGGTATGCAATGCCCACCAATGTTCGTTGAGAAAATCCCATGCGCCGTACTTTTTCAAGTAAAAAAAAGCATCCTGAGCTTTCATTTTATACGCCGCCGCAAATTCAGGCACAATATAAGTCATAAAGCTTATTTTATCACTTGTCGCTTTATCGATTCTTTTTTCTTCCATTATAGTTTTCTTTTTTTGCAAAGTACAAAGATACATTTTTATTATGACAGTGATTCCTTTATTACAGTTTTTTTGACATTCTGTTCTTTACTAAACTTGCTCTGCCTTTGCTAAAAATCGAAGATAGGCGGCGTCTTTAAAATGAAAAGTGAAAAATGAAACACGTTTATTTTGTATTTCTCTCGGTTTGCACTATCTTTGACACAAAAATCGAAGTTAGGCTGCGTCTCGGCAATAAAATCAAACAAGTTTGCTTTGTATTGCGCTCGACTTGCACTAACTTTGTTTCAAATTAAACGAAAAAACTATGGCAACAGACACAAATCAAATCATTAAAGCTGCGGAAGCGAAAATGTCTTCTACAGTAAGTTATTTGGATGATGAATTGGCGCGTATCCGTGCCGGAAAAGCAAATCCGAAAATTTTGGATGGCGTACGCGTTCCCTATTACGGCTCTTTGACACCGCTTGCAAATGTAGCGTCAATTAATACTCCGGATGCTAAAACGATATTGATAACACCTTGGGAGAGGAACTTGATTAAAGATATCGAAAAGGCTCTCTTAAACTCGGATGTGGGTATTACACCCGAAAATAACGGAGAAGTAATACGCCTCGGTATACCTCCGTTGACCGAAGAACGTCGCCGCGATCTTGTGAAACGCGCAAAACAGGAGACCGAGAATGCTAAGATTAGTGTTCGCAATACTCGCAGGGAAGTTATCGACGCATTGAAGAAGTCAGTAAAAGATGGCGTTCCAGAAGATGTAGAGAAAGATGCGGAAGAAAAAATACAGAAAATTCACGATAAATTTATCAAACAGTTAGAAGAACTGTTTGCGGCAAAAGAAAAAGAAATCATGACTGTTTGATGCACGGTCTTGTAATAAAAAACACAGGTAGCTGGTACACCGTTCATACGGACGAAGGACGTTCCGTGGAATGTAAGGTCAAAGGTTCTTTTCGATTGAAAGGAATAAGGAGTACAAACCCCGTTGTTATTGGTGATCGTGTTGAAATAGAAGAAAATAACGAAGGTACGGCGTTCATTACTAATATTAGTGAACGCCGCAACTATATGATACGACGTGCATCGAACCTTTCAAAACAATCTCATATCCTTGCTGCAAATATCGACCTTGCAGCGCTTGTTATAACCGTCAACTACCCTCGTACTACAACCGTTTTTATTGATCGCTTTCTTGCCACGGCCGAAGCGTACCGTATACCAGCACTTCTTGTGTTTAATAAGACTGACCTCTATGATGCAGAAGATATGGATTACCTTGACGCTCTCATACGATTGTATACGACAATTGGCTATTCATGCATGAAAATGAGCGCCTTAAATGGCGACGGTATTGATGACCTAATTCATTTTTTTACCGGAAAAACGGTGTTGCTGTCGGGGCATTCCGGTGTTGGCAAATCGACAGTTATAAATAAAATTATACCTGATACGAATCTTAAAACTGCCGAAATATCCGATTATCATAAAATGGGTATGCATACGACTACATTTTCGGAGATGCTTCCCATTCCCGGAGGTGGGTTTATTATAGATACGCCCGGTATCAAGGGTTTCGGCACGATCGAGATGGAAGGCGCAGAAGTAGCGCATTATTTCCCGGAAATATTTAAGTCGTCGGCCGGTTGCCGTTTCAATAATTGTATTCATACAAACGAACCCGGGTGCGCTGTTTTAAAAGCTGTCGAAGATAATTATATCAGCGAATCGCGATATAAGAGCTACCTTAGTATCCTCGAAGACAAAGACGAAAATAAGTATCGCGACGCTAACTGACAGAATGATCAGGGTGCCTGTTCCAAAGATTTCGTTTATTCAATCACAAAAGAGACCTCTTTAAAAGCATACTGCGATAAGGAGTCGTCGGTACGTTTAAGTATAAGGCGTCCTGTCGGTTCTATATCATGTATTACAGCATCGAAAATGCCAGTATCATCACGATACTTGTGATATCCTTCCTTGCGATATAATGCGTTGATATAATCTTTATGAATTGTTTCAAAAGACGTGTTTCCGGTTTCGCAAATTATGCCGGTATTATCCGGGATGCTAAAATCACTGCTGTTAATATTACCACTTTTGTTTATAAATTCGCTTTGCTCTGCAAATATAGTGCGGAAATCCTCAAGGATAGCCATAAGGTCAAACTCACGGTTTGCAATTTGCGCCATTGACACAGGGTTCGGAGTATTACTGCGAAATTCCGGTTGATTGACATTGATACCTATACCTGCGATTGATTGTGATATTTTCCCTTGTTGAATAGAATTTTCTATCAAAATTCCTGCGATTTTTTTGTTTTTGAAGTATATATCGTTAGGCCATTTGACCGTAACATCAGGGAGATACATATCAAGTGTCCGCTTAACGCACAGGGAGATCATTTCGGAAATAACAAACGCCATATTTGCAGGGATACACACAGGTCTGAAAAAAATGCTGAAAGTAAGGTTTTTTCCCTTTTCCGATTCCCAGGAGTTGCCGGCTTGTCCGCGCCCTGCCGTTTGAAAATCCGCCGTAACGATACTACCGGACGGAAGCTCCTCGTTTTCGGAAATTATCTTTAGAGTTTTGTTTGTGGAGTCGACCTCGGAAAAGTGAATAAGCTTTGGTATTTCTCTGTTTTTGTTCATAGCGTCGTTATTGTTGTCATCCGACATTTTTAAATATCTGATCTGCACAAGTGTGCCGGCATCCTTATTTATTCATATTGGATGCGTATCTTTTTCGGAAGCTTGCGCACTACTTCCATATATGAATGGTCAATCCATTTTCTTATCTCGTCTTCGGGCATATCCCTGTTCAAATAAATATTATTCCAGTGCTTTTTGTTGAAATGATAAGCCGGCTCGACTGCCGAATAATGGTCGCGCAGAATTTCAGCCTGCTCCGGGTCGCATTTTACCGCAATATTAATATCTGCCGCATCTAATGATATTAGCAGATACATTTTATCTTCAACTTTAAATACAAGCGACACGTCGTCAAAAGGAAACGATTCCGTTGTATTCTTCAAACTCAAACAGTATTCACGTATATCTTCCGCATTCATATTTTTGTGTAAATTTTACCTCATCGGTGCAAAAAAGGCGTCTTCTATATGGTTTTCTACATTTAAGGAGGCGCCTTTTTTGACAAGGCATATTATATCGAAACGAATTGGTAATGCAATATTTTTCATTCTGGCGTAAGCGTCGGAAGCAGTGACGATACGGCGAATTTTTTTTCTGTCGACTGCAAGCTCCGGGGCAATGAGATAATTGTCGGAGCGAGTTTTTACTTCGATGATTACAAGCTCTTTACCGTCTGTGGCTATGATGTCAAGCTCGAAACGGTGAAAACGCCAATTTGTTTCGAGAACATTATATCCATTTTCTTCAAGATATTGCCGGGCGACAGACTCGCCTTGTTTACCTGTTTCGTTTCTTTCGGCCATGCAAATGTGTGTTAGTCTAACATCCAGGCTTTAAGTGTTTCGATGGCTTGTTGCTTCATTTCTTCGGGTAAATTTCCGATCCGGGCGCGATGTGAACCTTGGGGACCAACTAAATACAGCATATTTGGCGAATGAGAGTTTGTCACCGCTGTTGCCGACCAAGGGTCGTATTCCCCGTAAATAAATATCATTTTGGCATCGGTAGTAGCCATGAAATGCTCGACTCTGTCATATTCTGACCTATCAAATGCTATATCCTGCACAGCTTTAGGTAATAATAACTTTGCCATGTAACCTTTTGATGATTCGATTTTTAAAAGACCTTCGAAAGGTTTAGTGTCATAACCGTAATATCCCAACTCCCGTGCTGCTTGTACGAAAAACGAAGTAAATCCCGATTCCGAAATAAAGTAATCCGGACTGCTTATTGCCATCCAGTGGTCAAATATCTCATTGTCGGAAGCGGTAAGAGGCGGAATTTGTTCGACCGGTGTGCCCCATTGCCAGAAAGCAAAAGGATATTCCAAAACACTAAAATCGTATATTTCTTCAAGCGGGGCGCGGAATTTATATTTTTTTTCCTTGCAGTGGTTTTCAAATAGCGAGGATAATTGGTCACGACGTTTCAAGACTTCTTTCTGAAAGTCCTCAACCGCTTTCCGTTCTTGCGGCGTACCGGCAAAATTGCGTAAGAACAGCTCATGGCGTCCGTCTTCTATACCATAACATAGCGGAGCTACATAAGGTACGCTCACTTCTACGTCATCGGGAAAATATGCTCTGTAGAAATTAGTTGTTTGACCACCTTTACTTATTCCCGTTGAGAGCCATTTTTTGGGATAAATCTTTTTCAGTGTTTGATTGATCCTGTGCAGGTCGTAAGCGGAGTTTTTGACTGTCAGATAACTCCAGTTGAGCGGCTGCGGTGTGGACTCCGAAAAATAGCGATGTTCTACAACTACAAGGTTGGCGTCAAGAATTCGTGCCAATTCCTCTTGATAACCTAAATTGACTGTACGACCTGCGCTATATCCTTCCGTAACCATTACGGTTGGGCGATCATAGCCCTTGTGCATAACAAAAACCCGTTGAGTGAAGCTACCTGCTTTAGGGTTTGCATGATCAAGGTCTTGTTCAAAGTTGATTAGATATTTATCGTCGAAACCGGCTGTATTATCTAATTTTTCTATTTTTTTTACGTGTGGAAGGGATTCCAACTGTTTTTGTAATTGTGCCTGTGCAGGAAATAAACTTGCCCAGACAAAAAGGATTGGAAGGATAAAGTAATGTTTCATTTTATTTAATTGAAAATTGAAAATTGAAAGTTGAAAATGAAAGCACTGTAATTTAGTCAAGTGCTCTTGGTTTGATATCGTAAGGAGCCAAGTCTCCGTTATGTATTTTATATAGTCTCTTATGCGTTTCTTTCATTGCATCAACCATTTCGGGATATGGGCGGTCAGTGATATCGATAATACCGATATTATAGTTTTCACCGTCATTGCGTCCGGTATTTGCCTGGTCTATCCATTGGAACCAGTGTGCACCGATAAACGACGGGTGACTGTACCCCAGTTCGTTGTAGTAGCGGTATGCGTTCCCGCGTTCCCGGTAATCCTTAACCTGCACAAGTCCTGCGGCCATTCCGCGATCGGGCACTCCGAAATGATATTCGCCGATTATAATAGGCAAACCTGTCATCTCGTCAATGCGTTTCATAAAATCGACAGAAGGACGGGTTTCGTAGCAGTTGAAGCTGAATACATCAAAGTGTTTGCCGGTGATGGCAAGTAATTCGTTAGTCGTATGCCCACCGAAGCGCATTCCGAGGTTGAGGTGGTTAGGATCGTGCTTTTTCAGTGTTTTGTTCACTAACCCAAGAAACTTATCGAAAGTATCGTAAACAAATGCACGTTTTGATTCGTTCGAATTGCCGTTCTTCTCATACCATGATAAAAGTTCTTTTTTCATCGGTCTGTCGTTGCCGTTGAATATACGGTCGCACAGGATATTTTCCTGTCCCGGCCACGGCTGTTCGTTTCCAACAAAATAGCCCAGTAACCAAGGGTTATTTTTGTAGTTATGCGCCATCTCGCCTATTGCTTTGTCAATATCGGCGGCATATTGAGGGTTATAAATATCAGGCAAACCCATCACTCCGTTTTGAAGTTGTAATCCGGGTAAGGAAAGAACAAACGGTACTTTATTGGCGTTGTATATATCTCGCGACGACCAGTTGGCAATAGTATTTATCCCCCATGCGTTCATTCGTTTTGCCGTAGTGTTTATCCATCCGGGTATAGGGTCATCACCATAACGTTTATTTATATTCCATCTGTAAAAATCGGCAAACCCTGTTGTTTCCTGCAGATGCTCAAAAACAAATTCACGGTCTTTCGTTGTTGTTCTTACGGAAGCATTGACGCAATCCGAGCCGACCGATAGGAAAAGGTATCCTTCCGGATCAACAAACCACCACTTACCGTCAATTTTTTCCGTACGGAAGAAGCCTGTCGCTTTATGTTTGCTAACTTTATATCCACCGTATTGAGAAATTTCATTATCCGGAAACAGCGTTGTTTGCAGTTGCTTGTCTTCTTCCTGCCATGCTGCCTGCAACTCTTCGATTGTTTTTACTTTTCCGTCCCAGTCTTTTGTCGCCCATTGTCCAAAACGGTCAACAAGAAATGTTTCCTCCAAAAGTATTTCTCCCGGGTCGTCTACAGATAAGGATATTGAACGAATTTCAAGTGTCGGGTTGTTCATCGGTGTTCTCATAAAAAAGCAAATGCTGTCAATGCCCGTCAGCGGTCCGACCTGATCGGAATGAATATTTATCTGTCCTAACTTACGCGCTTTGTTGTATGTCGCAGCCATGTCGACAGCCGATTTAGGCAGATCAGTGAAATACTCCAAAGGGATAGTGAACCTCATCCATGCACCCATGAACGGTTGGATATTTTTAGGGAAAAAGCCGGACGAAGTAATTGGCCCGAAAGAAAATCGTTGAGGAGAAGAGGCTTTCATTTCCAATACAAGGAAATTATACCCCGACCAGTCTGACGGCAATTCCGGCGCAACATCTTTTATTGCCCAAGTATAGGAAGATACCGGCTCGGATGTATTGAACGTCATTGATATTGTCTCAGGCGATTTCTCACAAGACAAAAGTGAAAAAATGAATCCGGCAATGATAAAAAAGTGTGTTTTCATAAATTTATTACATTATATATTGAATGATGTATTTGATACGACCTGACAAAAATAATGATTTTTTGCTAACAATGTATTATAAATCTGTTTTGACTATATTACATTCATAAGTATCTCTCTTGCTACATCGCCCGTGACATTTTGGTTTTCACCATGAGTGACGCCTGCCTTGTTGAACTTTTCGGCGATTGTTTTTATCGTATCTTCGCCTATTCCCACCTCCGACAGTCTTGTGGCAAGTCCTAATGAGCGGAAGAACTCTTCGGTTTTTTCGAGGGCTTTGTTTATGCGTTCGTCTTCACTGCCTTGTGTGATATTGAATATACGTTCGGAGTATTGCAGGAGTTTTCCGCGTTTTTGTTCTTTCAGTGTTTTCAGTGTACCGTTAAGAACAATAGCAAGCGATGCTCCGTGGTCTATTCCGTGCAAAGCCGTCAGTTCGTGTCCGATCATGTGTGTACACCAGTCTTGCGTGATGCCCATGCGAATGAAGTCATTCAAAGCCATTGTTGCAGAAAGCATAAAATCGGCCATGGTATCATAATCCTGTTGATTTTCTTTTATTTTTGGAGCAATCTCTAAAATTGTCAGGAGAAGTCCTTCAGCCCATCGATCCATTACACGTGATTGTCCCGGGGTAGTCATGTATTGTTCCATGACGTGAACATAAACATCGGCCAGCCCGTTTGCTACCTGTTTTGATGGCAGTGAATATGTTGCTTCAGGATCGAGGATGGAAAATTCCGGATATTTACCGTTAAAACCATATTTCTCTTGTGTAGCCAGACATGAAATGACCCCGGTAGTATTCATCTCCGAGCCGGTAGCGGGCAGCGTCATTACCGAAGCGAAAGGGATACTGTTATATGCTTTTCTTCGCAGTACAATCTCCCAGGCATCGCCTTCGTAGCAAATCCCCGCAGCAATAAGTTTCGTTCCGTCTAAGACCGAACCGCCTCCCACGGCAAGCAGGAAATCAACGCCTTTTTCTTTACCTTCTGCGATAGCTTTTCGCAAAGTTTCTATCGTAGGATTTGGCTCAATACCCCAAAATTCGATGATGTTATGCTCTTTAAGTGCAGCAATGACCTGATCATATATGCCGTTTCGCTTTACGCTTCCTCCACCGAAGGTAAGCATTATCTTTTTATCTTTAGGTATTAATGTGTTAAGCAGTGCAATCTGCCCTTTCCCGAATACAAGTTTTGTCGTGTTTTGAAAAATAAAATTGTTCATAGTAAAATTGTATTAAATTGTTCCTCCATAACGGCGAATGATTATCAGGAACAAAAATACAATTTTTTTGTGACATTTTTCGAAAACACTCTTAAAAATAAATCCTGCATCCCCCAACAGGGAAAATTCCATATTGGTATATATATTCTTCCTTGTTTCGGCTGGTATTGTAATATTTTAGCCAAACGTTTTTGTGATTTGTTATGTTTGTTATTTCGACAAACCCCTCGACAGACATGCGTTTGTGATTGACTTTAAGGTTGATATTTAAGTCAAGGCGGAAATAATCCTGTAATTTTTTTGTGTATGCCTGTGTATAATCATAGTCATAGCCTTCAACCTCTGTAGCGTTAAAAGTCAGAGGAACATGTCTTTTACCGCCCACATAAGCTGTTTTTGTGTTTACGGATAATAATTTGCTTGTTCCTATTTTCCATTCATAGCCGAACAAGCCGTTGAAAGCATAATTTCCTGCAAATTTTGTATTACGCTCAATTTTATCGAAACCTTTATATTTGGAATCGTATAACGAGGCGGTCAGTAAAAAATAATAATTCTTGTCGAAAAATTTTTCCAGAGTAAGCTCTACACCGTAATTACGTCCTGTTCCTTCATTCACAAATACATAATTCCAATTATTGTAAAAGTCGTCGCCAAAATTCAGTATGGATTCTTCGGGAGTGTCGGGAATCACGGGGATATCGAAAAGCGATTGATAATACACCTCTGTTTTCAGGTGCATACCCGTACCCAATTTTTGATTGTAACCAAGTACGGATTGCCAACTTTTGCTCATTTTAAGGTTTTTATTTTGTACTATTCCCTTTTCTTCATACATATAAACCATACGGGGCTGTAACTGTGAGTGTAATCCGCTTCCCAGACTGAATGAAGTCAGAGGTGATGCTTCCCATTTGAAGCCTATTCGCGGTTCTATGGAATAATCGTCGTTCAACGCGTAAAACTGACCATAGATGCCTGGGGTCATGCTGAATTTGTTATGTCTGTATTGCCATTGCGCAAAGGCTTTCAGCAAAGTCGAATTTCCTTTGTAGTCGTTCAGGGTTTTAGCCTCTTCCCAAGTGAAATCATCCTGAAAAGTGTAGATGTCCGACATGTAAACATCTGCTCCGATACCGCTTTTAATTAAATTTTTTGCGTTGATACGATGATTCAGGGTTGTTTGCCATGCAACCCGTTCTTCTTTTGTATTGGCAATAAAGGCGTTTGGCAACACCTCCATAGAAGGATAGACAAATTCATCCTGAGATATTTCCTGACGAAATAATTGATATGACAAGCGATTTTCCAATCTTGTAGAAGTGCTGAAGCGATGTGTATAATTCAGTCCGGTAAATAGTTGCTTGTTTTTCATTAGCATATATTGTCCCCGCTCACCGTCAACCCATTCGGTAGAATCGTCCAAATCCGATTCGCTTCTGATTTTGCTCGCTCCCAGCATTGTTACCCACGATAAGTTTCCGTTTTTTAAAGGCAGATTAATTTTTGCGCTGAGGTCTTCATATTCGGGAATCCCTCCGGCTCCTCCGGTAAAATCAATCCCCATTGCTTCCATAATTGCGAGAAAAGAATAACGCCCGTTGATCATGTACGATGCGCCTGTTTTTTTTGAGATAGGGCCTTCTGCGCCCAGTTCGAAGCCGTTCATCCCGGCAGAAAACAAAAATTCGTGTTTTTTGTTGTTCCCATTGCGCAAACGCAGGTCGAACACACCCGAAGTGGCGTTACCAAATTCTGCAAGAAAAGCGCCCGTGTAAAAATCTGAATTGGCTAACTGATTGTTGTTCAGCATGCCAATGGGACCTCCCGTGCCACCCATCGCCCCGAAATGATTGGGGTTGGGAATATCAAAGCCATCTAACCGCCAAAGCAATCCCATAGGCGAATTGCCGCGAATTATAATGTCGTTTCGCGTATCGTTTGCTGCTACAACGCCGGCAAAACCGGCGACCATGCGTGCAGGGTCGCCTGCGAATGTTCCTGCGTAACGATTGGCTTCTTCGCTGCTCAACAAACGGGAACTGACGACTGCCATTTTATTCAGAGGTTGTTCCTTATCCACTTTAGGAGTAACGGTAACTTCTTCCAGAACAAAGGGGTTTTCTTCCAAAACGATTTCCAATACTGTTTCTTTTCCCGAGTAAATCAACACATTATTTGATACGTAAGGCGTAAATCCCAACATCGAAACTATAATATTACATCTCCCTACCGGAATACCGGAAATAGAAAATTCTCCTTTTTCGTTGGTGACCTCACCAATTTCTTTTCCGCCGGAGGAAACGATCACGGTGGCTCCCGGCAGACTTTCCTGCGTGTTTTTCTCTATCACAACACCCCTGACCGTCTGTTCAAGTTGCTTTTGGGCAGACAGTAATACGGAAAAAGATAGAAATAACAATAAAAATAAACTTTTCATATTGGCGTTTTATTTCTTTTTAATATCCGATGCTCCACTCGTTTTTACACCTGAGCGATCTGCGTTTCCACGGTATTTCAGACAGGAAGCTCCGGTTAGCTTTCCGGTGATTCGTTCATTGACGGTTATTTCAGCATCTGAGGCTCCGCTCAGATTGACGTCTAACGTTTCTGTTGTGAGGTTGTACATTCGAATGTCAGAAGCACCGCTGCCGGACATTTTCACATTGTTTGCTTCACCGCTCATACTGCAATTGGAGGCACCGTCGAGGTCCAAGTTTAAAGAGTTTCCGTAAAAATCGAAGTGTTTAACATCAGAAGCTCCGTTAAGATCTATCTTACAATGATTACCCTCAAACGTTCCGTTGAATGAAATGTCGCAAGCGCCTGACGCTTTGATATGCTCGATATATGGTAATTCCAGCACCACCTGAAGGTCTTTTTTCAAGTTTGGTCTGAGTATGCGTGTTTTTGCTTTCAGGTGAAGATAACCATCACTTCTTACCTCAGCGGTAATATCATAAGAATCTTTATAATCGATTTGTACATTCGGCTTTTCACTCTGATAAACAGTAATATCCCACGGGCCGTCTGCAACAATACCTTTTATAAGTTCAGGATTGTTGATTTCCAAATTTGTCATTTCACCGCATCCCGGTAACAAGAACAGACTCATCACAATAGAGATTGTCAAAAAAATAGACTTTTCTTTCACAACGTGAAAATTACTCATTTTAGGCAAAACAAAACGAGTTTTGGTTTTCTCTCTCATAATCATTGTTTTCATATTGTTTGATTGTTAAATTGTTGATTACAGGTAAATTGTATTAGTATTGACTTAAAAATTATTTTTCCAAATAGTTACAACATCATCAGGAATACGCGGAACGACCATCGAATCAGAATATAATTCGTTGTAAACTGAAAGCAACGTTTCAGGATTCTCAATAACATATTTAATCTTGTCACGCCCGCCACTCTCAAATATTGAGTTGTATATGTTGTAGCTTAAATAATACAGAGCTGTTGGGCGGTTTACATACGAATCAATTTTGCCGGGGTAGTATTGCTCCATTCTCCTTATTGCATTTTTATACTCATTTTTTTGATACTTCATACTTTTTATTTTTGGAAAAGCCCCGTTCATTTTTCGTATCATTAAAATCCATTCGTCAAAGAGTTCTGTTATAAGTTTTTTATTGGCATACATTTGCTTGACTTCAGGGCTGAAATTATTGAAACTTTGTGCTAAACCTTCCATAATAAAGCTCTTTTGGTACATGTACAAATAGTTTTTACTTTTGTTGTGTTTATTGTCCGTTTTTTTTTCGTCAAGCCATACCATGTAGTATACATGGTGCATTTCGTGGGTTAATGTGTTAATGAATTTATTCATATCTACAACATTTGCGTTATACGCATCCATTATTATCATGTTCCCAGTCTGAAAACCGCTTCTGTTTCCATCAACGATAATATGTATATCGATATTGGAGTGCAAATTTGCATCATCAGGCAATAATTCTTTACATTTTGCTTTTATACTTTCAACTATTTCGTTTTCATTTGCTTTCAGTTCTACTAATACACTATCGACTAGATGTTTGTACAAACTGTTCCAATAACTCACCCAATGATGACTCATACCGGCAGTAATGTTTATACAATAATCAGGCAAAACGGTGTGAGCTATTCTGTATGCTTCTTTTCCTTTTGCCTTTTTAAAATGGTTAGTTCTGACATATTTAACGACTTCGTCTGAATATGCATCCGAACTCAAGAGGTTATCGATAAGTTTATTAAGTCTTGAATCTTTGGCGTTTTTATCATAAGCGATTTTTAATTGCGCTTTATCCGAAGTTTTGTAATCAAGCTTTCCGCCGGCTTTTTCTTCGGAATAGCTCATAAGGTTATTGAACATTTCCACTTGGTCGGTATGTATTGTAACCCTCCCTTCGTTTTGAGCTTTACAATAAACAAATGAGAATGCAAGAATTCCCAAAAGTATTAATTTTTTTTTCATCTGTTTTTTTTATTATTCTACATCTCTGTTGCAATTTTCTTGCATTGTTTTTCCAAAACTTGCCGCTAATATGAATAGTTACTACATGTAAATTAAAAATGTAGCATCATACCGAAAGAGAGCGGATACAGTTCGGGCCCTTTATTTTTTTCGAATATGCTTATTGGCGAATATCTTGCATATAATCCGATGCCTCTTGTTCCGGCTTGTGCGAGAAAGTCCATTGTGAGAGGGCGCAAAGTCATTCCCTGATCTACTTTTTCTTTATGTTTTTTCTTGTGCTTTTTATCATTATCATCATAGAATTCAATTCTTGAGTACGACCATGTTTTTACGGAACCGACAACTCCTGCCGAGAAGAATAAGTTTCCTCTGTAGTTTTGCCATTCGATTAATAATGGTATGTTAATCGTCGTGATACCTAATTTGCTATTTTTATATCTTATGCCTTCCGGCGCTTTTACAAGTTCAGTATAATCGTCGATTTCTTCGAAATGATAATTACCTTTTACGTGATAACGAGTCCAACGCATACCAAAGCCTGTAACGGCAGCCCAACGATAGTGGTTGGATAACAGAAAGGTTTTTTCAAACATATTGAAACTAAATTCTGATGATTTACTGCTGCGAAAAGAAAAATCATCATAGTCGCCTCTTTCGGCGAAACCTGCAAATCCGAGTCCAATCCCGGACCAGTGAGAGTTGAANCGCCTTTTATTCCACCTTGGGTTGGGAATGTTTACCGACGTTATATATTTTCTTTGTTCGCTGCTTTTTCCGTCACGATAGTGTCCTTCGAATATTTGCTCGTAAAAGATCGAGTCCTGTTGGTTGTTGAACTCATAAATCTGCACTTCCATTCTTTGTTTTTCTTCGTTTTCTTTTACTAATATCCGCTTGTTTCCCGTCTCGAATATTTTTGTGGAGTCTTCGCTTGCAGCTGTAATCGTGCTATAGAATGTGAATATCACACATGCTGATAATAATATTTTACGCTTCATGACTATTGTATTTTATTGATTATAAGTCTTTTTTATTAAATAATATTGTTATAAGGTCATCGCTGTCGAGCTCTCCTTCAATGTAAATAAGCGTTATCACACCTTTTTGGTTTACCTTGAAGAGTATGAAGCGGTTGATGGCGCTATTTTTTTCCTGTATCTGTCTGGGATGTATAAAACGGCCGGCAGCACCAATTCTATTCGGTATCTGTCTGAGTCGTATTAAGCGGTTGGCAGCAATATTTTTTACCGGTATCTGATAGTACGCGGATATTATTTCGCCGTCACTCATCACTTCTTTTATTTTGTGCGCCCCTTCCTGATCTTTTTCAAGGCATCTGCGGATGAATGAGAGCGCCTCGGGGTCATTTTTTATCGTAATACTTTTGTAAAAAGTAATGTCATAGGTATCAAGCATTTCCTTTGATAATTCAACCATTGTTACATTCTTGTTTTTGCCGTAGATACGGAAAACGTCCTTTATTTTCAAGTCTTCCTGCGTCGTTGCAGCCTCTGTAATGATAGGGCATAAAAACATGAATATCAGGAAAAATAATAAATTTTGCTTCATTGTAGTATAGTTTTTAATGACCTCTCAAATATTCTCTTCCGGATGAGAGATATTGTGTTGAAGTTTTATTATGATTTTATTGTTTCATTCATCGAATAGTGAACCAAATTCTTTAAGCTGATTGTCAATTATTCGTTTAGAAACTACGGAAGTGTCGTCTTCAGTAAAATCACTGTCGTCTTCCGTAATATCCCGAAAAAGGTTTAGTGTTGCCGAACGTATAGTTTTTGCGTCGGTATAGCATCGCCCGTCTATTATGACATAATTGCCTTCCATCGGGCATTTCTTTGATTGCGTGTTTGTAAAGATCGCGCCAATAAGTATTGCTGCGCATGCTGCTGCCCCGCTTAGCCATAAGACGAGCTTTTTACTCGTTTGCCGAGCAGGTTTGTTCTCAGGCTCAAGACGGATTTCGCTATTGATTTCCGATGTTTTCGAAGTTATGCCTTCATTTAAATTAAATGTATTAATCTCATCGTCGAAATAGACGAATAAAGGTTTGTACATCACAAGATTTTCAGGAACATCTCCGGAGGTGAAATAGAGTCTGAGTGTAGCCTCTTCTTCAGCTGAGGTTAGTCCTTCAAAATATTTTTCAAGTAATTTTTCTATGTTCATATTCGTTTTATATTATGCAGTTGTATCAGTTGTTCACGTATCTTTTTCCTTGCTCTTGACAGATTTACACGGACGGATTCAATTTGTGCTCCCGTTATTTCGGCAATCTCCGACAATTCGTATCCTTCGATATCCTTCATTCCGATAATTGTTTGTTGTAACGAAGGGAGCTTTTCAATAAAACGTTTTATATGTGTTACTGTATCAAGCTCTTCAGTAATCTTTTCCGGACTTTGTACCGTATTGTAATCGTTTAAAGCAGTCGGAGCAACATCATCAAATCTATCAGCATGAAATCTTCTCAATTCATCCAATGTCTTATTTTTTGTCACCGTAAACGCCAGCGCCTCTACGCTTTGGTAATCATCCAACTTGTCGCGCATAGACCATAACTTAAGAAAAACATCCTGCACGATATCCTCGGCTTCAACTTGCGGTTCTGCAAACTTAAGCGTGTATGCGAGTAGTTTATCCCTAAGTGGAATAACGGTCTTTTTAAACGTTTCAAGTTCCATTTCTGTGACTATGACGATTGATATCGGAAAACATAACATCCGATAATTATTTTTTTTCAAAAACGTACAAAGGTACACATTTGGTTGCACCAAAAGTGAAAAATGAAAAATGAAAAGTGAAGATAGGCTGCGTTTCGGCACTACAATTCAAAAAACGAGTTTTTTGTTTTGCAGTGCTCTCAACTTGCGCTATCTTTGTCACCAAAATATAAATGCCTGTTATAATGAAAGATAAGCAATCAAAGGGGAAGCTGCAGAAAAAATCATTGCAAAAAAATGATGCTAAGCGTGAACATCGTATTACTTTTATGCTTAATGATACGGAGTATAATGCTTTAGAGAAATATTGTAAGAAGTACAAAATCACTAATAAATCGAAATGGTATCGAACTACTATTTTCACTCAAATATGGAAAGTTATGATGGAAGACTACCCTACATTGTTCAACGAAAATGAAATGAGACGATGAATCTGTTCACAGATGAATATTTTATGAAACAGGCTCTTGTCGAAGCACATATAGCGGCAGAAGAAGACGAGGTGCCGGTAGGAGCTGTTATTGTATGTGGTGACCGTGTGATAGCACGTGCTCATAACCAAACCGAACGTCTTAATGACCCCACTGCTCATGCAGAAATGCTCGCAATAACTTCAGCTACAGGCTCTTTGGGTGCTAAATATCTTACTGATTGTCGATTGTATGTGACTGTAGAGCCTTGTGTGATGTGTGCCGGAGCTATCGGTTGGTCGCAGTTAAGCTCCGTAGTCTATGGAACACCGGATGAAAAACGCGGTTTTACAAAATTTGCACCAAACGCGCTACACCCCAAAACCGAAGTGCGTAGCGGCATAATGGAACAAGAATGTGGCGACTTAATGAGGCTATTTTTTAAAAATAAGCGTTGAATATTTAATCCTGCTTTAAATTGCAAGCAGGACCTGTCCACTCCGTAATATCCTTTTTTGAACTTCCGAAACCGATATCCCAGATTATTCCTTTTCTATTGCAATAGCGACAGAACGGCATCGGCCGACTGATAAAACTGAGAATCTCATCTATACTGCCTGCTTTGTAAATGTCAATATAGTCTTTATCCGTAACTATGAGTTCTTGGTTGAATCGGGCATTAAAATATTTTACGTAAGGAATAAGCGAGCATGTATAAATTTTACCGTTATCCATTGCAATACAACGATTGGCACTGTTACATCTGAGGAAACTGTCGCGAGGATTTTGTTTTCCGGAGATATCGAGCGGTGCGCATTGCATCGTTTTGGGAACAGTGCCTGTACTCCCGTAAAAGCGAAAATTTACTCCTTGCTCAAGAGCATATTGCTCGATAGAGTTATAGTCAACATTAACAGGGTATTTGGTTACAACTATTTGAATATCGTTCTTTTTGCAACTTTCCCAAAAAGACGCCTGTTGTTTGCTTAATAATAAACCGTTTGATACGATTGAAATAGGCGATGTCGGGAAATGTTTTCGTGCAATATCCATAAATTCAGATACTTGTGGGTGTAGCAAAGGTTCGCCGCCCAACAATTGAACTTCACTGACCTTTCCGCCGCTCAATTCCGAAATTCGCGCACAGTCGCTATTAACTACATCAATGTCCGCAAATACTTCCGGTGAGAGCGGAGAAAAATTGTCGCATCCCCTGCAATTAAGATTACAATGGTCTGTAAGATGAATATGTAATATCGGTATCAATTTCTTACGTTTCATATTTTTTCTTGTAATCACCCTGAATGCAGGAATAAGTGAGCGTCGAAAAAGTATTATTTTGCGCGGAATGAGTTTTTTTACAAAGTTTAATGCCATAAATATGCGTTTAATAAAGGAACGTTTTCGTTAAGTCAAAAGAGCAGAGACGAAGCTTGCTTCGGATATGCCTTGGCGAGAAAACGACTGAATTTATTCGAACGTTTTCGTTAAGTCAAGCATAGTTATTCCAAATAACTGTATTTCTCGTATTTTATTATGCTTACGACAGCAAAGATATGAAAAATACGACATTTTATATCAAATTTAATATATTGGATTGATTCTTTTTCTATCTTTGGAGTCGAAAAAAAAATCGAAAATGAGGTGTCTTAACATATTAACATAAAATTATTATTATGGAAGATAAAACAGTATATGATCCGATGATGTACTCTGAGGAAGAGATGGAGTGTATAGAAAATCACATTGAAAAACAATTTGGTGAACTTGGCGAAGTGTTTCATGAAATAATATCTCCGGATATTCATGTGGATATATGGATAATTAATCCAACACCGAAGCATAATTATTATACATTGGTGACTATGGGTATGGGAGCACGAGAAATGGATGTTCCCGAAAAATACCGAAATAATAATACAAGGGCTGAATTATTAGTATCTCTTCCTGCGGACTGGGATATTAAAAGTGATAAAGAAGTAGACTATTGGCCGTTGCGTTGGTTGAAGGTTCTATCGCGTATGCCGATTACGGATGATACCTGGTTGGGTTGGGGGCATACTATTCCTAATGGTGAACCTTTTGCCGAAAACACAAAATTTTCAGGTGTAGTTTTGGAAAATCCGTATTCATTCGGAAAAGACAGCATGTCTTGTAAGTTGCCAAATGGAGATACCGTGAATTTCTATCAAATGATACCTTTGTATGAAGAAGAGATGAACTACAAGATAGAGCATGGCGTCGATGACATGTTTGAACATTTTGGTGACGAATTCACCCCGGTTGTGGATATTAAAAGAAAAAATTATTTTGAAGATGGAGGCCGCACTAAAATTGGTGAAGCCGGGAAGTCGTTCAATTTTAGCAAGGCTACGCGTTCGGCAAATATAACTCCGGACTTGGAACGCTTGAAAAAATACGATATTTACCGTGTGAAGTCTAAGAAAGATAAATCACGTTCGCTGTTGTGGTGCCTGATTTTTGGCGGAATAACAGCGAGTCTGGCGGCTAAAGGATATGTGTGGTGGTCAATATTACCGGGTATGATTATGCTGTTCAATCTTTTTTGGCTCGTAATGCAATTAATAGCTTCTCCTGCAATGGCATATTCTTCAGGGCTATTAGTTCCGGGATTGATTGTAGACGTTAATCCGATTAAACTACTTGTGTTGGCCGAAATGCAGTCGGACGACGATGCTCCGACATGCTGGGGATTAAAGATGTTAAGTCTTAATGATTGGCCCGGCACGCATCCGGGTATCGGCGATAGAGTGCCGTGTGTTTCATTATTTGGTGGTTCGCATAAAGGCGTATGGGCAAATATGGAGCCTCGCCCATTGATATGGGGAACGGATGATCAGGCAACTCTGTCAAAAGCATTATCCTCTTTCGAAGATAATGAATGGGAAGTGTTGGACCAACTGAAAGGAAATGCTATGGCAGACCCAAAAATAGAAGAAGATGTCCTATACTTTAACGAAGATCTGACTGAAAGAGAAAAATAGATGTGAAAAAACAAGGCAACAAGCGAAGAGAGAATCTGCTCTACCTGCTGAGCTACATTATAATATAATGGCAGGACTCGAACCTGCGACCTGGGCATTTACAGTGCGAAGTAACCCTCTTCTACGACACTTGTTTTTATACTTTTATAAAGAAACTTTGCGAAGTAATATACGCATAAAGTTGTAGGAATTTTGAGTTCGAAGTATCTCTATACTACGACATTCGCAAAGTTTCAATCATTACAATACTGTTTCTTTTATTTCAGCTAAAGCATCGCCTCCGCGATCTATGGCTGCTATAATATCGAACACCTTATCCGACCAACCCGCTATCAGATATACATCATCACGGGTGATATCCAAAGGCGTGTTTCCGTATCCCGACAAGTCGAACAAGTATAACTTGCTGTTCGGAGAGATTTTCTTATAATCGTTCCACAAGTTGGTTATTTTGCTTTCATTGCGGCTATTCCACAACTGACAGTCGGTAAACATCATCACCTTATCTATTTGCTGTTTGTTTTTCAGCAAATCTTCTATCACTAAATAGCCGTTAGTCGAATAGCCGACTTCACCTTCACGGCGATAGAAAGCTTCCACATTGGATAATATGCCCTGAGTAGGAACATTTATCACTTTCCAACTGTCACCAAACATACCTGTAACGGCATTTTTGCAACGTGATTTCAATAACATGGCCAGCATCAGGCCGATATCGTAAGACAATATCTTGCTATTCGGAGATACAGGACTCTGCATCGAACCCGATACGTCGCAGGCTATCAGCACCGTTGTGTCTTCGTCAAATCCGGATATATTTTCGGCGGATACAGTGACAGCTTGCTCCAGAGCATCCAAAACTCTACCTGCGTAAGCCGAATTGTTTTTCGATATTTCGCGATATGCGGCCAAAAAACGGAACGGTAATTGCTTTGAACGACGCACGGCATCACCATTCGACAATGTTTCGTAAACACTCTCAATATGCTGTTTAGATACTCCCGCTTCCAAAATGTTGCGAAGATTACGCATCAGCGCCATATAACCGATTTTTCTGCTGTCTATCAATTCCTCCCATTTCGTGCGAAAGGCGATTTCTTTCTCATTCTCGGAAGCGAATTTCGTTTGTCCTAATGCCGAAAGTTCAGTCTCCCATGTGTACGGGGTCTCCAACTCATTGTTCACTATTTTGTTGAACAAAACCTGTTGCGCTTCATCTTTTGCTTTTGGGTGAACCAAGAACAGCGCATCACGCAATTTCACCTCCGCATCGCGATTGTACTTAGCAAATTGATACTCATCGAAGCGATTTAATGCATCTTGCAAGCCTGCCTGAAGTTGTTTTGACAGTTTGTTCAACTTTTTTGTATCCTTACGCATGTTTGCCATCTGATAGTATGCCAGTAACTCCGTTATTTCGTCGGCTCGCTGTACTATACCCGATACCATTTTACTTACAGTCGAATCTCCGCGATGTACCTTCGCCAGCTCTACAGCCAACACCATCGGCACAGAACGCATGTTCATCTTCCGGCGGGCATATACCGCCAGCTGAGCCACAAATACCGGGTCACACTCTGCAATCAGTTTGCGCAATGTTTCTACTCTTGTTTCCGCTCTTTCGTAAAACTTATCACTCAACGAAGAGGTAACGGCAGAGGTGTACAATTTCCACTCGGGTGACAAACGGTATGAAGGCTCTCCTTCGTAGTTTACCGTCTTGTTCATTCCTTTTGTTGTAAAATTAAATCTCATAACGACACTTTTTATTGGTTGATATTGCAAAGATTCAAATACCGTTGCGCAGTCTTTTTGCGTAATTCAAATTATTTTCATATTTTTGCAAAAAAATATTTTTTACTACTATGCCTGCCAATCGAAATGCCCTTATTCGTTATAAAACAATAGACATCTGCCTGCGTAATAAATACAGGTTGTGGACACTTGAGGACTTGATAGATGCCTGTTCCGATGCTCTTTATGAATACGAAGGTATAGATAAAGGTATCAGTCGGCGAACAGTGCAAATGGATATTCAAATGATGCGCAGCGAAAAATTAGGTTATAACGCTCCGATAGTTGTCTACGATAACAAGTATTATAAATATGAAGACGAAGATTACAGCATAACCGACACTCCGCTGTCGGAGCAGGATTTGAAAACAATGTCGGAAGCAGTGGAGGTACTGCGTCAATTTAAGGGGTTCACTTATTTTTCGGGAATGGGTGATATCGTAAGCCGGCTTGAAGATCATGTGACATCGGCTCGGCAAAAGACCGTTCCCGTTATCGATTTTGAAAAAAACGAAAACCTCAAAGGACTCGATTATCTTGATACAATATATAATGCTATCGTAAACAAACAGGTATTGAGTATAAAATACCGCTCATTTAAAGCCCGCTCCGCAAATACCTTTATCTTTTATCCGTATTTGTTGAAAGAATTCCGCAACCGCTGGTTTGTGTTCGGACAGCGAAATAAGATGCTGATAAATCTGGCGTTAGACAGGATACATCATATAGAAACATCCGAAAAAGAAAAATTCATCGAAAATGATTTGTTTGACCCGCAAACCTTTTTCGATGATATAGTCGGTGTGACCAAGAATTTCGGGATGAAGCCGGAAATTGTTCGTTTTATGGTAGATAAACAAAATGCACCTTATGTACAAACAAAACCGTTTCATAAGAGCCAGAAGATAATAGAAACCAAAGAGGATGACTCCATGATCTTTGAAATAGAAGTGGTAATCAACCAAGAACTTCAGCGAGAGTTTATGGGTTTTGCGGATACAATCAAAATATTATCACCACAGTCGTTGGTTGATTTTATACATCGGAAATTCAAATTAGCAAAGGAGCGGTACGATGAGTAATATTGATGAAACACGCTTTGTTGTTAATACAAAATTATTATTCTCCAATCTTAAGCAGCTCAATTTCAAATTCAAGCACAGTGTTAGGTTTGATTTTTGGAGTAGGCGGATTTGCGCCATAACCTAATTCCGCAGGAATCCATAGTATGAATTTTGATCCGACAGACATTAGTTGCAATCCCTCTGTCCATCCCGGTATTACATTTTGTAACGGAAAGGAAGAAGGTTCTCCTCTGTCATAAGAGCTTTCAAAAGTATTGCCATCCATTGATCTTCCTATATAGTGAACCGTTACATAGTCATCTACCGTTGGTTTTGGACCTGCGCCTTCTGTTATAATTTTGTATTGAAGTCCGCTTTCAGTTGTTTTCACATCAGCTCGAGTTTTATTTTCAGTTAAGAATTTTTCACTTTCCGCTTTGTTTTCTTCACTGCTTATTTCGGTCATGGATTGGAAAAAATTATTGATAAAATCACCGGCGCTTTCAAGATCATTTCCTAAAAACGAATCATCATCGTGATTTTTCAATGCATCACTCAAACCTGCAATTAAAGCATCAAAATTGCCTTTTACAGGCCAAGATTCCATGCTTGACTTTGCCTGATTTATCATATTATAGCCGCTTGCTTTGCCAATAATATAACAGACACTGTCAATTTCTGACGATAATACTACAGAGCTACTGGTATTATTTTGCGAAGTACATGGAGTAATCCCAATTACAGACATCGTAGCTGCGATTATAAATAAAAAACTTAATTTTTTCATTTTCAATATGTTTAATTTTGTGATACAGTGATATATAATTCTATTAACCCATTTTCTGTTTTCAAACGGACAGAGTGCAAAGATATATTTTTTTATTGATATTATTTCATTTTAAAAAAATATGTCTTTCCTTTGCCATATGATTATTGAATAAAAAAAAGTATATGGAAAAGAAAGTATTAAAATCTTTTGTAGTAGATGATAACAATGTCGAGTTTTATGTCGATAAAATTACCGGATGGATAAACGAACGAATTAATAGCGCAGGCTGTAAAGGTGTGGTATTGGGTATGAGCGGAGGGATAGATTGCAGCGTCGTAGCGTGCTTGTGCCACAAAGCCGGAGTTGACATTCACCTCGTAATGATGCCTTACGGAGATGATATGTCGAATAGTAAAAGCTATACTCATGCGATGGAGCTTATTGAGAAATTTGGTTTTCCGCATCATATATTCGATATAAAGCCTGCCGTAGATGCTATAGCCATTACGGAGAAAATTCCGCATTTTGATGTGAGCGAAGATTCTGTGGCTCTTAGTCAGGCAAATATACGCCCTCGTGTACGAATGACATATCTGTATCGACTGGCTCAACAAGGAGGGCGGCTTGTCGCAGGAACAGGCAATTTGGCGGAACGCACCGTGGGATACTTCACCAAATGGGGAGATGGGGCCAATGATTTCAATCCGTTGGCAATGATGACCAAACAAGAGGTTTATACGTTAGCCCGGTACTTGGGAGTGCCCGATTGCATTATCAATAAAAAACCGTCTGCCGGACTTTGGGAAGGACAAACCGACGAAGATGAGTTGGGCATGACTTATGCGCAGATAGACGCCTTTATCTTGAATGGCAGCTCGGGTGATGAGGCGGTAGACCACCTTATTGAAAAGCGGATGCGTATGTCAGCGCATAAATTTGCTGCTATTCCGATTTTTGAGGGATAATTGTGAAGAAATATATCGACGAAAATAACATGGAAGATTTAAAGTTATATTGGGTTGATTAACTGACAAGCGGCAAAATTTCAAATGCGAAGGATGTTGTTACAGTTAAACAAGAAACACATGCCGGTATATTTGATGATATTAGTGGAAATGCATCACCGCTTCATTTTGGCTATAACGCTATAAAAAAACATACTTACAGCCATTATCAATAAATTCATTTTGGCGGTAACGAATATTTTTTATATATTTGCCGCCGGAATAAAAGTATGATAATGATGGATAAAATAGTCGGAAGAAAAAAAGAAATTGAATATTTTCAACAAATTATTCAATCGGGAGACCCGGAATTTGTTGCCGTTTATGGCAGACGAAGGGTTGGTAAAACATTTTTAATCAGAGAGTTTTTTGGCAATCGCTTTACTTTTTATTTTTCCGGAAGCGAAAATTCAAAGATGAAAACTCAACTCGAAAATTTCAGGAATGCTTATCAGGAGCATTTCAAAACGATAATTCCAACTCCAGAAAGTTGGACAGTTGCTTTTGCGATGCTGAAAAACGCCATTTCAAACATAAAAAAATCAGGTCGCAAAATCATTTTTATTGACGAACTTCCATGGATTGCCACAAAAGGTTCAAATTTTATTCAGGCATTTGAGTATTGGTGGAACACTTATGCCTCCGCAAATTCCGATATTGTACTGATAATTTGCGGTTCTTCCACCTCCTGGATGCTCAGCAACATTATCAAAAATCGTGGCGGTTTGCACAATCGGGTTACACGGCAAATTTTATTACAGCCTTTTTCGTTGAAAGAATGTGAGGTACTTGTAAAGAAACAGAAACTTCAATCAGACAGCAAAACAATTCTTGACTATTATATGATCCTCGGTGGCGTCCCATATTATTGGAAATATTTAAACAAATCAAAATCGCTGCCACAGAATGTTGATAGTTTGATTTTTAGCAACAATGCCGTATTGAAAAATGAATTTACTGAAATATACAATTCGCTATTCAAACATTCCGAAAAATATATTTTACTTGTTATTTCGCTTGGAGAAAAAAGAATGGGACTATCGCGGGAAGAAATCATAAAAATTTCAGGACTGACTGATGGCGGCTCTATTACCCGCATGCTTGAAGAACTTGAACAATGTGGTTTTATACGTTCATATTACGGTTTTGGTAAAAAGAAACGAGATAAAATTTATCAATTAGTTGACTTGTTTTCGCTATTCTATTTGAATTTTATCAATGAAAAAAATAATACGGACGAGCAATTCTGGACAAATAATTATGACACTGCGCCGCTTAATAATTGGCGTGGTTATGCCTTTGAACAAGTTTGTTTGTGGCATATTCCGCAAATCAAACATAAACTTGGAATTAGCGGAGTATCAACAAATTATTCCTCTTGGCGAAGTTTGGGAGAAGCTGCTGAAAAGAAAAAATACCAAATCGATCTTGTGATTGACAGAAACGACAGAGTAATAAACCTTTGTGAAATGAAGTATTCCGAAAAAGAATACAACATTGATAAAAAATACAACGACATTCTGCGCAAACGAAGAGCAACATTCATAGAAGAGTGTAAAACACGAAAAACGGTGCATACAACAATGATTACAACTTTTGGAGTAAATCATAACACATATTGGGAAAATGTGCAAAGTGAGGTAATAATAGAAGACTTATTTGCGTTTTGACTTATCGTGTCAACTACTTTAATTGCAAAGACTATTTATTGGGAATAAGCTCAATGCTTATAACAAAATCGTTGATTTCCGGTTATATGAACATAAAAAAATAAACATCATGAACGACGAAAATAAATCTATACCCTAAAGATATAATTTATCTTCCGCAAGTCAGAATCTACCGGGATAATTGTATCCTGAATAGGTGTTATATTTGCAATGAGTAGAAAAATTAATAGGTCATCTTATGTAAAAATTGCTACAAAGCAGGGGTAAATTTCGCAAACAGGTATAGTCCGTCTTTTCCTGCTACTACTTTGTGTTGCATATTTGCGGGAATGAGGCATATACGTCCTGTTGAATAACCAATTTCCTGTTTGTCGAGGAACATTGTTCCGCTACCGCCTGCTACTTCGTGAAGCTCAATTTTGCCGTCATGTATATGAGTGTCCAGAATGCATCCGGGGTCAATTTTTACAATATGACAGCTTAGCTTCCCGTCGGTATCTTTTCCTGTTATCAGATGTTTCAGGTATACACCCTTGAATGTTGGGTGTGGATTCCATTTTAATGTGTCGATGTCGATGTGTTTGTCCATAAGGTAAATCCTTTCGGATAAAACATTTTTTAGATAGGCGGATTCATTTTCCACAGACTTTTTGTCTTGTGCTGTTGCCGAACAATAAGATGATGCAATAATGAGTAATACAATTATAAACCTTTTCATACTATTTATTTTTTGATTGTTATAAATTCTGTATGCAAAGGTATGCCTGTTGTTTTCCTTACAATTGTAAATTCTTGCTATTGTTTAGTTACGGATGCCTGATATTCTTTGGGCGATACAGCCATGTATGAGTGGAATGTCTTGATAAAGTGGCTACTGTCGTAAAAACCGGTTACGATGGCAGTATCAAAAACAGATGTGTTGTTTTGCAGGTGCTTATAAGAGCGGCTTAATCGGTATTGCCTGAGGTAGTTATGAGGCGACAGCCCTGTTAGTAGCTTGAATAGCCGGGAAAAATGATATGTGCTCATACACGCGTTTGCGGCAATGTCGTTTACCGATATTTGTTGCTGGTAGTTTGCTTGGATATATTCGTAAGCTTTTCGAATGAAAACTTCGTTGTTTGTCAGACAATCGGATGTTTTATGTGCAATTATGAGATGCTTGTATAATTTCTCCCATTTTTCGAAAAGGCAGTTTAAGTCCTTCTCCTTCAATGCTTGAAATAATTGTAAAAATAAATCGAGGCAAATATCCGATTTTATAACATTTTCGAAAACGGCATCATATAAATTTCCTTTTACATTTATAACAATATAATCGTGCGGCGTTGTACGACTGATTGCATGCGGCTGGTTTCTGTTGATAATAAATAATTCGTTTTGATTGACCATCTCCGATTTGTCGGGCAAGATAAAACATCTTTTTCCTTTACAAATCAATCCTATACATAATGAATCATGAACATGCATCGGAAAATTATGGCACACATCGTTTCCTATAACACAATCAAACTTCAACGCTAATTTTTCATCATAAACAGAATGAAATGCAAGACTTGAAGTACCTGTCTTTATACACTTTCGGGGAGAATTGTAATTATTCATTATTCTCGTTGTATCTGAAATCGACTATCTTTTTGATTAAATCGAACGGAATCGGTTTGTTGAGAGGGAATTGCACTGAACCTTTGCCTTGTTTATACTTGGATAATTCACTCTCAAAAGCAGCGTGTCCGGTCGGGGTTGCGTAAAAACCGATGTGGTTTTTGTAGCCGGCAAAGTAGACTAAAGGCTTTCCGGTTACTTTGTACGAGGGCATTCCGTAGCTGATGCCTTCNATTGCATCNGGNGCGGAGTCTTTAATTATTCCCCTNATTTGTTGNAGGATTTTTTTTGTTTCTTCNGGAAACGCGTCAATATATTCGTCTACGGTATTCATCTCTATTGTTTTCACCAAATAACCCACACAGGTTTTGCATCTTTTTANAGTGAGTTGCTCTTNAANTACAAAGATACGTTATTTTCTTTTAATATGTACTCAACTTGCACTATATTTATTCGGAAAATGAATATAGGCTGCGTTTCGGAATNAAAAATATGCAAGCATATTTTGTTCTTCTCTCAACTTGCACTATATTTGTCGCAACTAAAAGTTTTTTATGTTTAATTTTAAGAAGGATTCCGTTGGGTAAATAACCTTTTTGACGTTTCGTTTAAAGGTTATATTATTGTTTTACTTTGGCATATTATTGTCGGAGTTAATTTCTATTATTTTAAATTATAACGTAATGGGACATAGTGNTTTATCTTATTGTGCCANTTACATAAACATAAAAAATTAAACATCATGAACGACGAAAATAAATCTATTAACGAATTTGATTTCAATTTAATCTGTGACTATTATAGTGCAATAGAGCGGCAGGGGCCGGGTAGTCCCGAAATGACGATTAAAGCCTTGAGTTTTGTTGACAATCTTAATGGTGACTCACGTATTGCCGACCTTGGCTGTGGTACGGGTGGTCAGACAATGACGCTTGCCAAGCATACGACAGGACATATCACCGGACTTGACCTTTTTCCGAAATTTATTGACATTT